>OMDM01000787.1_pt1 | contig 11873 bp, 9 predicted proteins | sample 1673801 | NCBI WGS metagenome assembly OMDM01 (sample SAMEA103958127, study PRJEB25191) | human gut metagenome | biome: human-associated habitat [ENVO:00009003]; feature: intestine environment [ENVO:2100002]; material: feces | place: Germany | collected 2013/2015 | reverse complement strand
TTTTTTCATGACTTGAGAATTGAGCGTAATTCATTGGGGCATGAATAAAACTAATGGCACGCAAATGGCACGCAAAATATTGACAAGAAATATCCAAATATCGGCAGATAATTCACAGAAATGTCCTTGAAACCGGGGTCGCGTTGTGCTATATTTATAATTATGATAAAATAATTTTGTACAAATCGCAGAAAGCGAGGCTCCTATGGATGATAGCAAGCTGCGGGCTGTGCTGACCGCCGTGCAATGCGGCAGCTTCGGCAAGGCGGCCGCGCAGTTGGGATATACACAATCCGCCATGACCCATCTGGTCAACAAGCTGGAAGCGGAGCTGGGCTGCACGCTGCTGGTGCGCAGCAGCCACGGCGTCCGCCTGTCGGAAGAGGGCGAGCATCTGCTGCCCTATATCAATCAGGTCATCAGCGCCTGCGACGCCCTGCGCAGCGAGGCGGAGGTGCAGGGCGAGCTGTATGGCCGGGCGCTGACCATCGGCTGCTTTGCCAGCATCGCCCGTGCCCGTCTGCCCGACCTGCTGAGCAAATTCCGCAAGCTGCACCCGGAGATCAAGGTGGACGTGCTGGTGCAGGGACACGAGCTGGCCGACGCTCTGGAGCAGGATAAAATCCAGCTGGCCATCGTGGACGAGGCCTGCGGTCACCGGTTCCACTGGACGCCGCTGACCGACGCGCCGCTGGTAGCGGTGGTGCCTCCGGATTTTCCATGGCAGGACGAGACCATCTCGCTGGAGCGGCTGCTGCCCGAAATCGTTTCGGAAGTCCGTCGTTTCGGCACGGCGCACGACACGCACATCCCGGTCATCGCAGCAGGCGGCATCTACACGGGCGAAGACATTTATCGCATCATGGAGCTGGGCGCCGACGGTGTCCAGATGGGCACGCGCTTCGTCACCACGGAGGAGTGCGACGCCTCGACGGAGTTCAAGCGGAGTTACATCGAAGCCTCTCAACAGGACATAGAGATCATCCAAAGTCCGGTGGGTATGCCGGGGCGGGCCATCCACAACTCTTTCCTGGAACGGGTGAAACAAGGGTTGAAACAGCCCAAAAGCTGTCCGTTCAACTGTATCAAGACCTGCGACGTAACCCACAGCCCCTACTGCATCATCATGGCCCTCTACAACGCCTTCAAAGGCAACCTGTCGGCAGGATACGCTTTCGCCGGCGTCAATGCCTGGCGAGCCGAAAAGATCGAGAGCGTGAAAGAGCTGATGACGAACCTTATCGACGAATTCGACCGTTTCAGCCTGAAAAAACAGTTGGCGAAACTGAAAAAATAACGTTCGATAAAAGTACAAAATCCGTATGACACCTTCCGGTATTGCATGCCGAAAGGTGCTCATTTTCCCCTATCTCAATTTTTAGAACCTGCTCGAATTTTATGTAGAGATTATTTGAAAGCTGTTTTCGAGTAGATTCTTTTGGGGAGGTTGCGTAAATAGCGAACTATTTTCAGCACCTGCTGAAAGAAGATGCAGAAAAGAGGTTCAAAAAAGCCGAAACATTTTCTCTCGGCCAATGTCTAACTCATTTATAAAATTCAAAACAGACTCTTAAACGGAAATCGTCCGCCCCGGCTTTTTATACGGCGCAGACACACGAATCGATCTGCTCCCAATCCAATCTAAAAAGACGTAACACAATGAAAATATGAATAATAGTCTTTTATTTCCGCAATGAACAGAATACATGCGGTATAAAAAACGAAGCCGTTTGTTTTATCCTCCCCTCATTTTCACTACCTTTGCGCCACCATTTTTCAACCTTAAAATTAACCTTAAAATAAAAATTCGGAGATGATCGAATTCAGACCCGCACTTCTCACATCCCTGAAGCACTACTCCCGGGAGAAATTCACCGCCGACCTCATGGCCGGCATCATCGTCGGCATCGTGGCCCTGCCGCTGGCGATCGCCTTCGGCATCGCATCGGGCGTTTCACCGGAAAAAGGCATCATCACGGCCATCATCGCCGGCTTCCTCACATCGGCGCTCGGCGGCAGTCGCGTACAGATCGGCGGCCCCACAGGTGCATTCATCGTGATCGTCTATGGCATCATCCAACAGTACGGCATCGAGGGACTGACCGTCGCCACGATCATGGCGGGCGTATTCCTGATCCTGCTGGGACTCTTCCGCCTGGGGACGATCATCAAATTCATTCCCTACCCGATCGTCGTCGGTTTCACCAGCGGTATCGCCGTGACGATCTTCACCACGCAGATCAAGGATCTGTTCGGCCTCACGACCCCCGAAATGCCGGGCGACTTCGCCGGGAAGTGGATGGTCTACTTCCAGAATTTCGGGACGATCGACCTCTGGGCAACGGCCGTAGGCGTTATCAGCGTCGCCATCATCGCCCTCACGCCCCGCTTCTCGAAAAAGATACCCGGTTCGCTGATCGCTATCGTCGTTATGACGCTGGCCGTCTATCTGCTGAAACGCTACGCCGGAATCGACTCCGTCGAAACCATCGGCGACCGATTCACGATCAACTCCCAACTGCCCGACGCGGTCATCCCCGCCCTCTCATGGGAAGGGATGAAAGGACTGCTGCCCGCAGCTATCACCATCGCCGTACTGGGCGCCATCGAATCGCTGCTGTCGGCAACGGTCGCCGACGGCGTGACGGGGGACAAGCACAACTCCAACCAGGAACTCGTGGCCCAAGGTATCGCCAACGTGGTGACGCCTCTGTTCGGCGGCATTCCCGCCACCGGAGCCATCGCCCGCACGATGACCAATATCAACAACGGCGGCCGCACGCCGGTCGCAGGCGTCATCCATGCCGTCGTACTGCTGCTGATCTTCCTGTTCCTGATGCCGCTCATCAACCTCGTGCCTATGGCATGCCTTGCCGGTGTGCTCATCATGGTTTCATACAACATGAGCGGATGGCGCACGGTGAAGGCGATTCTGAAAACGCCTAAATCAGACGTGACTGTGATGATTGTGACATTCCTCCTTACCGTTGTGTTCGACCTCACAATAGCCATCGAACTCGGCTTGCTGCTTGCCATCCTGCTATTCCTCCGCCGTGTGATGGAGAACACCGAGATACACCATTTCGGCGAGCAAATCGACATTGCCGAAGGTCAGGAAGTCAACACCCACGAGATTCTCAACCTTGAGCAAGGAGTGGAAGTGTATGAAATCGACGGTCCGTTCTTCTTCGGCGTAGCGACAAAATTCGACGATATGATGCGTTCGATGGGCGACAAGCCGCTTGTGCGCATCCTGCGCATGCGCAAAGTGCCGTTTATCGACTCCACAGCCATCCACAACCTTGAGATTCTCATAAAGTCTTCGCAGAAAGAAGGCATCCACGTGGTGCTGTCGGGCGTGCGCGACAACGTGCATCTCGCGCTTGAGAAAGCTCGCGTCGAGGCGCTTGTGGGCAAAGACCACGTGTGCGACCATATCACGAAAGCCGTGGCTGTGGCAAACCGCCTTGCCGTGGCTATCCGCGAGAAGAAAATAGCCACTGAAGGAGAGGACGAATAATGAAGACCGCAACACTCGACCGCCTGCACGGCATCGCGCTGATAGCGCTGATGTCGTTGTCGGCATTCTACATCGCCGGCATTCCCGAAGTCAAGGCCCTGTCGCTTAGCCCGCTGATCGTGGGCATAATCATAGGTATGATTTATGCCAACACGCTGCGCTGCCGCATGCCGAAGGTGTGGGAGCCCGGCATAAAGTTCTGCACCAAGCGGCTGCTGCGCCTCGGCATCATCTTTTATGGTTTCCGCTTGACACTCAGCGACGTGGCGGCTGTGGGACTGCCGGCAGTAACCGTCGACATAATCATCGTTGCCGGCACACTGCTGCTCGGACTCCTCTTCAGCCGATGGATTAAATTGGACCGCGACACCGCCCTGCTCACATCGACAGGCAGCGCAATCTGCGGAGCCGCAGCCGTGCTCGGCGCAGAGCCTGTGGTGCGCTGCGAAAGCCATAAGACGGCGATAGCCGTGTCGACCGTAGTGGTGTTCGGCACCCTGTCGATGTTCATCTACCCGATAATGTATCGCGCCGGACTGCTCGACGGGCTCTCCGACCGCGCGGTGGCAATCTACACCGGCAGCACGCTCCACGAAGTGGCACACGTGGCAGGTGCGGGCAATGCCATGGACCCGACCGACGCCCTCGGCATCGCGGGTACGGCGACAATAACCAAGATGATACGCGTGATGCTGCTCGCCCCTGTGCTTGTGGTCATGAGCCTCTTCCTGTCGCGGAGACAAAACGACGGCGGCAAGCGCAAAATCACCATGCCATGGTTCGCATTTCTGTTTATCGGAGCCATCTGCGTCAACACACTGCTGCAACACCTCTGCGGCGCGGCGACAGTGAAAGACATACCGCTCAACGGCGCAATCGAATATGCCGACACATTCATGCTCACCATGGCGATGACCGCCCTCGGCACCGACACAGGCATCGACAAGTTCCGCCAGGCAGGCGCCAAGCCGTTTCTGCTCGCGGCGATGCTCTACGTGTGGCTCATCGTCGGAGGCTATTTCATCACCCAAGCCGTCACGGCGGCATTCTAAGCATTGTCGCAAGAGCCGTTTCCGCCAGCATAAATTTGCCGCAAATACCCGTGCAACAAACTTTAAACAAAATTTTGTTGCTCAGACGGAGCAAACATTGTAACTTTGCGGTCGAATAAGTAAATTTTTCAGTAACTAATTACTTATTAATATCATACTATTATGGTCAATTACAAAGATCTTGGTCTCGTGAACACCCGCGAGATGTTTGCCAAGGCTATCAAGGGAGGCTACGCTATCCCAGCATTCAACTTCAACAACATGGAGCAGCTTCAGGCTATTATCCAAGCCGCTGCTGAAACTAAATCACCGGTTATTCTTCAAGTATCAAAAGGCGCTCGCAACTACGCCAACCAGACTCTTCTCCGCTACATGGCAGAAGGCGCTGTAGAATACGCAAAGGAACTCGGTTGGGAGCACCCACAGATTGTGCTTCACCTCGACCACGGCGACAGCTTCGAGCTCTGCAAATCATGCGTTGACTTCGGCTTCTCTTCAGTTATGATCGACGGTTCTCACCTCCCTTACGAGGAGAACGTTGCCTTGACTAAGAAAGTTGTTGAGTACGCTCACCAGTTTGACGTAACAGTTGAAGGCGAGCTCGGCGTATTGGCAGGCGTTGAAGACGAAGTTTCTTCTGACCACCACACATACACCGACCCTGAAGAGGTTATCGATTTCGCAACACGCACTGGCTGCGATTCTTTGGCTATCTCAATCGGTACATCACACGGAGCTTACAAGTTCACTCCGGAGCAGTGCCACATCGACCCACAGACTGGCCGCATGGTTCCTCCTCCATTGGCATTCGACGTGCTCGACGCTGTTATGGAGAAACTCCCTGGATTCCCAATCGTGCTCCACGGATCTTCTTCTGTTCCTCAAGAGGAAGTTGACACTATCAACAAATACGGCGGCGCTTTGAAGGCTGCCATCGGTATTCCTGAAGAGGAGCTCCGCAAAGCCGCTAAATCTGCTGTATGCAAAATCAACATCGACTCTGACAGCCGTCTTGCAATGACTGCCGCTGTCCGTCAAGTGTTTGCAGAGAAGCCAGCTGAGTTCGACCCACGCAAGTACCTCGGTCCGGCTCGCGACAACATGAAGAAGCTCTACATCCACAAAATCAAATACGTGCTCGGCAGCGAAGGCAAGGCTGAATAATCACGTATAAACGATATTACACCGAAATCCCGACTGGCGCGCGCCAGCCGGGATTTTTTTTGCAACAGGATTGTAACTCCAAAGCAACAACATTGTAACGCGGCTGTAATCACACTGTTACTTTTCATCGAGATCTTTGCACCAGGAAAAAGACAATAGAAAAGTAAATGAGATTTGTTTTAGGTTTAATCGCCGCAGCGTGTGTAACACAAGCGGCAAACGCAAAGATTTACAAAGGAAAAGTGGTCGACGCTTCCACTAAGGAGCCTCTGATTGGCGCAACAGTGGAAGTTTCGGGAACAAGTATGGGAACGGTCACCGACATCGACGGGTGTTTCACAATCGACTGCAAGGACGGGGCCAAATTGACCGTCAAATATGTTTCCTACAAGACGTCGTCAACAATAGCCTCCGACGGAATGACGGTGCAAATGTCGCCCGACAGCCAGACTCTCGGCGAAGTGACAGTGGCAGCACGCAAGCGCCACAATCTCGACTCGTCAGTGCTCGAGGCTGCGCGCAACGGTCTGACCATGCAGTCGGGAGTGTCTGCCCAGCAGATTCGCCGCACTCAGGACAAAGACGCGTCGGAGGTGATACGCCGCGTGCCGGGAATCAGCATCATCGACGACAAATTTGTAATGGTGCGCGGACTGTCGCAACGCTACAACAATGTGTGGATCAACGGCAGCGCGGTTCCAAGTTCTGAAGCCGACTCGCGAGCCTTCTCTTTCGACATCATCCCGAGCTCACAACTCGATAACCTTATGATTGTGAAATCACCGGCTCCGGAATATCCTGCCGACTTCTCCGGCGGATTTATCCTCATCAACACAAAGGACATCCCTGAGCAGAACGGATTCTCGCTGAGTCTGGGTGGCAACATCAACGAAAAGACTCATTTCCGGAATTTTCTGCACAGCAAAGGCAGCGCGACCGACTTTTTAGGTTTCGACAACGGTATGCGCAACTTCAACGGCGGCATCAACGGACAGCTGCGCCCGACAACAGGCGGCGTAGACCTGAACGGAAACGGGTTCAACAACGACTGGACGCTGCGCACATCGACTCCATGGGCCGACCTGTCACTGTCGGCTGAACTGACTCGCGTGCGGCGCTTCGACAATGGAGCGCGGGCGGGACTGCTCGGCGCCATCAACTATAGTTATTCCAACCGCACGGTTATCGGTATGGAAAACTCCCTGTTCGGCGCCTACGACGTGGAGCACGACACGCCAAACTACCTCCGACACAGCGTCGACGACCAATACACTACCAACGCACGGCTTGGAGCGATGCTCAACATCGTCTACATCTCCGCGTCGGGCAACAACCATCTTGAGCTGAAAAACATCTTCAACCAACTTGGAAAAGACCGCTACACTTTCCGCAACGGATTCAGCGCACAGAGCGACCCCGTGCAAAGCGCGGAATACAACTACAGCAGCCGCGCCACATACAACGGGCAGCTCACGGGCAAACACACTCTCAACGACAACATAATCGACTGGAGCGCGGGGTATTCGTATGCCGACAAGAATATGCCCGACAGAAAGCGCTACACGCTGACCGACGACCAGAAGGACGGCAGATACGGCGTGATTGCCGGCAACGACATCAACCGCGAATACACGCTGCTGAAGGAGCACATTGTCTCTGTCGCTGCCAACTACAGCCGCACTTTTGCCTTCGACCGCATATCTCCAATGCTGAAAGCCGGAGCCTACGGCGAATACCGCACCCGCGCCTACACTACCCGCAGTTTCATCTACGGCGAGCTGCCGGCGTCAATGCGCTATGCCGACATGCCCGAGCTTCTCAGCGACGTCTCTAATTATGGCCCCGACAAGCTGTACCTGATAGAGGAGGTGAAATGGCGCAACAATTACGACGGCAACAATACTCTCGCCGCCGCCTATGCGTCGGTCAACATCCCTTTTGGCAAATTCAACATCTATGCCGGGGTGCGCTTTGAGCACGACCGCATGGAGCTTGTGTCAAACACACAGGACCATCAGAAAAGCCCGACAAGCACATACTACACGTTCAACGACTTCTTCCCTTCGGTCAACGCAACCTACCGCCTCTCCGACAAGCAACAGCTGCGGCTGGCATACGGCAAGTCGGTCAACCGCCCGGAGTTCCGCGAAGTGTCGTCGTCTGTATTCTACGATTTCGATCTCTCGGGCAACATTCAGGGCAACCCCAATCTGACGGCATGCTATGTGCACAACGTCGATCTCCGCTACGAGCTTTACCCGTCGAAATCTGAGCTGGTGTCTGTGGCTTTGTTCTATAAGAATTTCCAAAACCCTATAGAATGGACATACACGGTGGCTGGCGGCACCGACCCGATATACTCCTACAAAAACGCAAAAGGCGCATACAGCTACGGCGTTGAGCTTGACGTTAAAAAATCGCTCGACTTCATCGGTGTCCCCGACCTGTCGCTCGTGTTCAACGGTGCTTTGATAAAGAGCAAAGTGAATTTCGACAAAGGCGACCAGGAGAAAAACCGTCCGATGCAGGGACAGTCGCCATACATCATCAACACCGGTCTGTTCTACCAAAACAGTCGCATCGGTTTAAGCGCAGCTTTGCTCTACAACCGCATCGGCAAACGAATCGTTGGCGTGGGACGGAGCATGGGGTCGGTCGACGACAACGTACGCATCCCCGACTCATACGAAATGCCGCGCAACGCCGTCGACATCAACCTGTCGAAAAAGATCGGCAGCCATTTCGAGCTGAAACTCAGTGTGAAAGACTTGCTTAGCGAATCGGTCGTGTTCAAACAGTTTGAAGACGGAATACGCCTCAACAACGGCACGGTGAAAAATGCCGAGGAAGTGACCCGATGCTACAAACCCGGACGCAACTACAGCCTGTCGGTAACCTACAATTTCTGAAACAGTTTAACAAAACATTCTATAAAACAATGAAAACAAGTTTTTTCAAGACCCTCGCCGCCACTACTTTGGTGGCAATGTCAGCAACCGTATTCACTGCTTGTGACAACGATGACCCAACCCCAGAACCGGAACCTGTGCCCGGACAGCAACAGCCTATCGGCAAAGACGGCGTCATCAAAATCTATGACAACATCCTCTTCGCTGACAACACCATCGGAAACGGCGACCAGGAAGTGATTTTCAAAGGGAAACAGACATTGAAAAAAGGCACATACCTGCTTAAAGGATGGATATACGTTGCCGACGGTGCGGAACTGACCATTGAGCCTGGAACAGTCATCAAAGGCGACAAAGAGACAAAAGCGTCGCTTATCATCGAGCCGGGAGCAAAGATTTTTGCTGAAGGCACAGCAGAAGCTCCTATCGTATTCACATCTGAGCAGCCTGCCGGACAACGTCGTCCTGGCGACTGGGGCGGACTGATTATCTGCGGACGCGCTCGCAACAACCAGAAATCTCAACAAATCGAAGGCGGTCCGCGCACAAAACACGGTGGCGACAACGATGCCGACAACTCCGGCGTGCTTAAATACGTCCGCGTGGAATTTGCCGGATATCCTTTCGAGCGCGACAAGGAAATCAACGGCATCACTCTCGGTTCGGTCGGAAGTGCAACGACTATCGACTATGTACAGGTGTCATACTCAAACGACGACTCGTTTGAATGGTTCGGCGGCACTGTAAACTGCAAGCACATCATCGCCTACAAAGGATGGGACGACGATTTCGACACCGACAACGGATTCTCCGGACATGTGCAATATGCGCTCTCCGTACGTGACTCCCGCATCGCCGACACATCGCAGTCAAACGGTTTCGAAAGCGACAACTGTGCCGACGGCGCGCAGGCCGACCCATACACCACTGCCGTTTTCTCAAACGTGACGTTCATCGGCCCGAAAACTGTTGACAAATCGTTTGTAAACACCACCGACTATATCAACGGAGGCGCTATGAATCCGAAAAACGGTTCTGCCCTCGGACGCTTCCAGTCGGCTATGCAGATACGCCGCAGCAGCCGTCTGAACTGCATCAACTCAATCGCCATAGGATTCCCTATCGGTTTGATTATCGACGGTGAGAAAGGCAACACTCAGTCTATCGCATCCGAAGGCGGCATAACGCTGCAAAACGTTTGGTTCGCCGACATGGACATCATCGGTTCTGACGCCAACAAGCTCTACAAAGACGCATTCGTCACTGGATACGACAGCAGCAAAAAGCCAATCTGCGACGAGTCGCGCGAGTCGTTCTCTTCTTCATTCTTCAAGTCGCAGAAAGGCAACAAGGTGTCGACTCTCGACGAGATGATTCTCACAGGCAGCAACCTTCTCAAGGGTCTGACCGTTGACTTTATGCCTAAGGCTGGCAGCCCTTTGCTGTCAGGAGCGTCGTTCGGCGGATTCTCTGGCTTCGACAATGTTGCGTTTATCGGAGCGTTCGGCACAGAGAACTGGCTTGATTCATGGACAAACTTCGATCCTGAAAACACAGTTTATTAATACAAAACTCATTCACTGTATTCACCTGAAGGAGGAAGCCGCCGAGGCTTCCTCCTTTTTTAGTTTTCAAGAATTTGCCAGTCTGCGGAATTGTCACTATTTTTGTCAAACAATGATACAGCGGATTGTCTGCATACTGATTGTTGTGCTGCTGCAGATGGCAGCCACTTCATGCTCTGCCACAAAACAGAGCGCCCACACCGTATGCCCCGAGCCGACAATGACGCTGAGCGACGACAACGCCGACCGCCATTGCGACTCTGCCCCGTCGGCAAGCGACCTGATGACTCATCAAAAGGCTGGACTGACACTGCCCGCAACCGAGACGTTCGCCGCACAAAGCCGCACACAGGCACGCACAAACCATTGGCAATGGCAACGCTCGTTGCGTTGCGACGCGCGGATGCGCATTCTTGCAGGCAACCGCCGGCACGCCGTCAGCAGCGACGTGCTGTCACAAACCTTCGGCATCGACACCCAGTCTACGGGCTATGTCTTTGTCATACGCCACATCATCATTTAGCGGATTCCTTATTTTTTCACAAATTAAAGCTCGTCACGGTTTCTCTCAGACTCCGCGACACAATACTATTGTCAAACTAAAAAATAAAGAATCATGGAATCAAAATTTGAAATCTTATCATATCAGAACTGCAACGACTTGAAAAAAGCCATAAACCCATCATCTGTGCTCATTGGTGCCGTCACGCTACTATTAGGGCTGTATCTCGCCATCTTTGTCAGCGTCAGCGACCCAACGTCAAACCTCAACATGCTGCGCCTCGCCGCCGGATGGGTGCTCGCCGGATTCGGTCTGGTGACACTCGTTTTCAACCCTCGCCGATGGGTGTACGACCCGACAGGCAGCCCCGTGGGCAAACGCTCGCTTGATTTCGGCATGGAGCAACTACCGGCATTGCGCCGTATGCTAAAAGACACCGGCTTCGACGATGTGGCAATCAACGACATCAGCAAAGTGCACATCGACTGCTACGCCTCTGCCGACCACCGGTTTGTTGCAATCCAAGTGCTGCAATACGGCGCGCTGTCCGACCGTCCGCTCACCCCCGTAGGCTATCTCTACGAAGACCGCGCCGAATCATTCATAAAGGAATTCACTGCCGAGGCATAACACTGCGAACTGACATAAAGCAGCGGGAGCACCAATCTTTCGATTGATGCTCCCGTCTTTTTTCCAAAGTCCCCATTGCCTAATAGAGCAGCAGGAACGTCACACTGACAAGAATTGCCGAGCCTACAACAATGCTCCACACCACCGCCGACGATGGTTGTTTCTGCATCAATGGCTTCTTTTCTGTCGCATGTGCAGACTCTACAGCCTCGCTGCGGTCTGTTTCTTCTTTCAGATTCAAATGTGCAATGATTTTTGAATCACTCTTCGCGTTCTCAAACATAACAAATTAAGTTAATCAGCCAAAATAACGATTGCCCATACCATAAATTTCCCAAAATGGAAGACTATCCCAACCTTTAAATTTAGCCTCTGTTAAACAACTACACGTCGGTCGCTCCGACGCATCATTGCAAATATATATTATTATTCTGAATCATCCAACATTTTCCGCAATATTTTTTTTACCATCACTATCATCTATCCGCCACAACGCAATATCCACCAGCAACTTACACGCCATGCTCCTAC
>OMDM01000783.1_pt1 | contig 11908 bp, 8 predicted proteins | sample 1673801 | NCBI WGS metagenome assembly OMDM01 (sample SAMEA103958127, study PRJEB25191) | human gut metagenome | biome: human-associated habitat [ENVO:00009003]; feature: intestine environment [ENVO:2100002]; material: feces | place: Germany | collected 2013/2015 | reverse complement strand
ATCCATTGACAAGATTACCTTGACTTTTGATTCGGCAAGCGGAGGGCTTATCGGAACCATGGACATGAATTCCTATTATCTGACGGGAACAGGCAAGACCTATACGCCGCCAAATCTGGATGATGTATTGACGGGAACCACAAACCTGTTTAATGTGAACGGGCTCCCGGTGGAACAGTCTACGGAAGAATAGGGAAATGTGAGAAGAAATGAGAGGAGGGAAGCACATGAAGCAGGATAATCGTGGAGCCACATTGATTGAAATATTGGTTGCCATGGCAATATTAGCTATTTGTGCCCTTCCTCTTTTTAAATCTTTGATTTTATCAGCCCAGACCAATGTAAAAGCCAGAGAACATCTTTCAGCCACCACCGCAGCAGAATCTGTGATAGAGGAGATGAAGGCGGATGGTATGGAGAAGTTCCTGCAGGAGAATCAGGGCAACGAGGATATCACAGATGTAGAGAAAATCACAGAAGCCGGTGCGGTGACAGGTTATCGCTTTACCTACCCTGATTATGAAGTAGATGGTAAGGGATATGAGGTAAAGGTGGAAGTGAGACCTTACCGGAATACCGATGAGGGAGCAGAAGATTACAACTCCAAAGAGATTTCTGATTTATACCGCATGGACTTGCGTACAGACGGTATTTATGTTCAGGAAGAGAAAACCATGGCAAATGACTTTGTAAAATTGGTTTCGGAGGGAGTTTTTGAGGCAAGCCAGCGAGATACGGTATTATCAGGATTGGATATGGAGTGGAAGTATACCATTGGCAGCAGCAATGATGTACAGACCATAGACCAGAATGTGAAATACAGCTACAATGGAACGCTGGTGGGAGAGCATGAGTCGATTCTCTATGACGGTTCTCATGCGGATGGAAAATTAAAAAATCTGTATATTTGTTTTATTCCAAACAAGTCTAACACCATTACCATAGTAAACAAAGAGGACTATCCCCTTACGGTATATCTGATTAAGCAGGGAACCTCCAAGGCAAAGGTAAAAGTAAATATTATAGGAAATACACCGATTACCCAACTGGGGGAAAAGGAAGATGCTGATTTCAACAAGGGAGTTCGTATAAGAACCAATCTTACATCAGAGGATGAGGCGGAATATCACTATATAAGGGGAAGTTCAGATACAAAGCTGGCGGCAGGTCAGTTACAGGAAAATTTCGGATTAAAGGAATTGGACGGGGCAAAGGTACAGACCCGATTATATGATATTGATATTACAGTCAGCAGAAACGGAAAAGAGATTACCACATTAAGCGGAACAGCCAGCAGGTAGGGATTGGAATGAAATTAAAAGAAAACAATAAGGGTATGTCGTTGATAATGGTAATTACAGCAGTGGCACTGGTAACTCTGTTAGTAACGGTTATTTTGACACTTGTCATGTATAATTTCCAGATGAAGACAGCAAATACCCGGTCAAAAAATAATTTTTATAATGCAGAAAAGGTACTGGACGAGATTCGTCTGGGATTACAGAGTGATGTGTCGGATGCCATGTCTTGGGCGTATGTGGAAACTATGACCAACTATGCAGCAACCAATGAAGACCGGGCAAAACGAACAGAAGAATTTAACGATACTTATATTGAAATTTTAAGAGAGCGTCTGGAATCGGATGCTCAAAGTCAGTATTATGATATAGATTATCTGTTGGGATTCCTGGACAAAGAGGTAAGGGAGAATACAGCTTTAGAGGCAGTGGAGGGAAAAACTCCCGCACTGGTGGTCAGTGACCACGGCTTAACTTTGAAGAATCTCCATCTCAGCTATCAGGATTCCAAGGGATATTTGTCTCAGGTGACCACAGATATTCAGATTAAGTATCCTCAGATGGACTTTACCCAGAGTGAGTCCTATCCAAATGTTTTACAGTATGCGATTATCGCACAGGGTGGAATCGAAGTGCCAAGCCAAACCTCTAAGGTAACCATCGCAGGAAGTCTCTACGCAGGCGGCAGCGGAAACAGTCTGCTGATAGAAAATGGAAATGACGTGTTGGTTGAGCCAAAAAATGATGTGATTATTGCAGACACCCTAAAAGTGGGTTCGGGAGCCGAATTTGAGGGAGGAGAGAAGGTTTCTCTCTGGACGAAAGATTTGGAGGCAGCAGATGCTTCTAAACTGACACTCAAGGGAAGTACATATGTAAAAAATGATTTGACTTTGGAAGGCGGAACCGATGTAACCATCAGCGGAGATTACTATGGATTTGGAAATCCAAAGACGGCGGAGAAGGCAAAAAATGCAGATGCCAAAATTCAGAGTGATATACAGAAGGCTCCGGCAGATTTCAGCAGTGCCATTCTTGTGAATGCCCTTGGAGGCTCGGGAAAGGCAAAATTGAATCTAAAGGGAGTGAACAATCTGGTTCTGGCAGGAAATGCCTATGTGGGAGACAGCAAGGTAATGATGGGCGAATCCCTGACCGTAAAGAGTAATCAGATTGCATATCTGGTGCCGGAAAGCTGTATGGGAACCTCCAATCCTATGACGCCTAAGATGCGGAATGACCTTATGACAGCAGCGGGAGTAGATACCTCAGACTCGGGAGCTGTGGCAGATTGGGATATTGTATACAAAAATCAGCTTTTGACGAAGGTAAAGACGGCAGTTTCTTCAGATGTAGTCAGTGTGGATATGATGTCCAACGGAAAACAGTACTATTATTATATTCGGTTTGACAATGCCAAGGCTGCCAGTAATTATTTCAGCAATTATTTCTCCGGTTCGGGAGGAAACAAATTAAAGGATTATCTGGCGTTGTATGTGGATAAGCAGGAGCTTACCATTAACAGGAGTTCTATTTCCAAGAAGACCTTAAACGGAAATATCTTGGTCTATGATGAGAACGGAATCTCTTCTATCGGTGATACTATCACAGCAGGAAGTGATTTGTCGGATGATGAGGAATATCAAAAGAAGGAGATTAGCTGGCAGGAGATGTTCGCCTCCTATAATACCAATCTGACTATCAGCTATGACGATTTATCTTCGGCACAGAAGCATCGTACTGTGTATAAAAATTTGGTAAAGGACACCAATCTTTTTAAAGACGCAGGAAACAGCGGATGTTTTTTGTTTACGCAGGAGAAGGAAGAGGGAACTGAGACTTACGGAGCATACATTACCAATAATACCTCTGATACTTTAGTGGTGGACGAGGACTTTATCAGCAGAGCACCTTCCGGTGCCAAGATTCGCATGATTATCGCAGCAGGAGATGTAAAGCTGACTACGGATTTTACGGGAACGATTATTGCGGGCGGAAAAGTGACCATAGCTTCATCTACGGCAACGCTGAATTGCTCCAGTAAGCCGTTGGAGGTGGCAAATCTCATTGCAGGAGGAACCTTTCACAGCACCGATGAGGAGAAAGCGAAGCTGAAACTGGAAACCTATCTGACCGACGCAGAACGTTATATCGGAAGAGTATCAGAAATGGTAAAAGGTACAGATAATCGGATAAGACCGGAAAATCTGGTGGTTTATACCAACTGGTCGAAAGAATAAGGGAGCAAATATGAAGAATAACAGAGGATTTTCCCTGATAGAATTGATTGTAGTGATTGCAATTATGACAATTCTTGCGGGAATGATAATTGGATACACCGGAGCGGTGGGTTCCAGAAGAGTCAACAAATGTACATCCCTTATGGATGGAGCAATGAAAAAAGCCAGAGTGGATACCATGACGAAAAGCGATACCTGCGGGGTACGTTTTTATCAGGAGAACGGCATTTATTATGCAGACATTGTGGGAGAGGAAGTTAAGGATGGAGCCGTCGGATATAAGACCAGAGAAAAGGTGAACTTGGGACAGGCAGGAGATATTACAATTACTTTGTGCAATGCATCGGGAACCGATAAAGAAGTGCTTGCAGACAATGATGAAAATTCATATATTCTGATAAAATATGCACGGGGAACAGGAGCAGTTACCGCTATCCGAACAGGACGGGACAGCTTTGACAGAACAGACAGAACTCAGATTTTTATTGACAGAGGAGAGAAGACCAAGTGTATCGAAATCGTTCCGGAGACAGGAAAACATACCGTAATATAGGAAATCAGGGAGCTTCTCTGATAGAATTATTGGTGGTCATTGCCATTATTGCCATTGTAGGCGGATTGATTGCAGGATTTATCATGACAAGTACCAAAGCCTATAAATCTGTGGATAAAGAGGTAAATCTGCAATATGAGGCACAACTGGCAGTCAATCAGATTCGGGATTATATCATTGATGCCAATGCCAATATCAGCCAAAGCGAGGATACATATAGTATTTACAACCGGACAGAGGAAGGATATACCAGAGAAACCCTGTCATGGGATGCATCCAAGCAGGCTATTTTCTATGAAAAGTGGAAAAAAGACAAAACGGACAGTCAGGAGGTTGTCCAGACAGAAGCGGTAAAGCTGGCAGATTATGTAGATGACTTTTCCATGGATTTGAGCAAGGCAGAGGAGGAACGGAAGGTTGAGATAGCTCTGAGTATGAGCTATCAGGGAAAGGAATACAGTACCAGCAGTATTATAAATCTGCGAAATGCGATTTTGGTAAACGATACCAAGAAAGAATATGATACACCGGTGGAAGAGGAAGTTTCTACTGTAACGGAAGTAAGGGTAACTACTTCTAAATATACGATATTGCCGGGAAATGAACAGCCTTTTATTGCAGAAGTAGAGGGAAATTATTATCCGTCCAAGGCTGTGGTATGGTCCGTAGAGGTGTTGGATGGCAGCGGTCCAGTCATCGGTACGAAACTGGAGGCAACGGCAGATAATGTGGCAATTTTGACGGTGGCATTGGGAGAAACTGCCAACAAACTGAGAATTACAGCCACTTCGGTGCAGAATCCAAATGTGTCGGGATATGTGGATATTGAGATTCATCACAATGCCCTGACCATTACACCGGAAGAGGTATGGCTGGGGGTAACCAGTAATCATCGGGACCCGGACGGAAATTCTACGATTACTTCAACTTTTACAGCAAAATTGGCATCGGGAACCTTAGATGGAAATGCTGTATATTGGTATTCTCCGGAAGAGTCCGGCATTACAGGGAACGGTAGCAAAAAGACTGTCAGAATCGGAGCAAGTGATACCGGGAAACTGTTTCATATTTTAGCACAGACCACGGATCCGGATACAGGTACGATAATTGTTTCCAATGAAGCGGTGGTACATGCCGTAGCCATAAATGCTGTGGACCAAAACGATAACCAAGTGATAAAGCTGGCAGAGGGCGAGAAGGCAACGCTGGTGATTATGGGAATGGAAACGGTTCGCGAAGGAAAGCTGAAGATTGCAAAAAACATATCTGAGATAAAGAATGGCAGCAGTGATGAATTCTATCTCTATGATACCAGAAATATTCTCAAGTTCACAAATGTGAGAAAGAATTATGACGGAACATGGGAATGTGATGTTTCTTTTGTATCAGACAGTAATTTCTGGGAATGGTTGTGGAATCCGATATTTATGAATGGCCGTTCCACCAGTATCGGTGTTTATCAAGGTGGAAGAACCAATGTCATAACAGACGACAATGGAAATAAGTTTGATTATGGTTTTACAATTTATAAAATGAGCATTGAATATTCATGGTGGTAAATATGACAGGGAAACTGGGAAAAACAAAAAAGAAAACAATCAAAATAGTGAGTATTGTCCTTGCGGCAGCATTGCTGGTGGGAGGAATCGGCGGCTATTGTCTTTTTTCTGTCAAGGCACAGGGAATATTGACCGGATTAGAGAGTAAAGTATCCCAAAAGGTTGCGGGAAACGAAGCCTTTCGGATTTTGGAAGTTGTGCCGGATGGCAGCAGAGGCGAGATTGGAAATCTGGTAAAAGGTCAGGAGGCAGATTTCCTTCAGGACAGGATGGATGATTATCTTTTCAAAAATCCGGGACTGACCAATTCAAAGGCAGTGCGGGAAAATTATATAAACAATGAATTAAGAGGAAAGTTGGCTGCCTACTGTGGCGATAATCAGGTAATGCATATTATTATTATGAAACTTATTTTCTCAAAGCGTGGGAGAATACAGCAGATTATCAAGTAATGACATTTTCACCGGAGCATTATGAGACGGTAACCTTAAAAGGAAGCTATGAACTTGTCAGTGGTCAGGATGGAAATTATATGCCGAATTTCTCTAAGGTGCAGGCCAGTGACACCGGAAGCTACAAAGTAACTTTCTCCACAGAGGAGCGGATGGATACCACAGAGGAACTCTATCATCAGACCTATGTAATAAAAATAGAGGGAGGACAAACCGTATATGAGGCGAAGACACCTTCAGGAGGGGAAACAGCCTATTATATCCGGGAATGTATCTATGTAGGAACCGGAAGTGCGGAAGGAAAATATGATCCGGTTCTGGATACCTTAAAACCTTACCGTTATGTGGCAGAAGGCGGAGTTTATCAGTTTGTGCCGGATGACAGTCAATCGGAACAGACGGTGGAGATAGGAAAAGTTTTTTATCAGGGCGGAATGACTAACAATGACTGGTTTCGTACGAAGATATTGGCAAGTGCCAACAGCAGTAGGTTACAGTTTGAAGTTACCACCATAACAGAGAGTGAGTTGGCTTCCTATGATTTATCTAATGTGGATATGCTGTATCTTTGTAGTGATACCACCGGTGGCGGACTCAATTATACCAATCCTCAGAATGTCTGGAATCGGGTAAAATCACTGGTGGATGCCAAGGTGCCATGTGTGTTGGATGCTCAGACCGGAATACAGCAGTATTGTGGAGATTATGCCACAGGCTACAGTAATCAGAATGATTTTGTTCAGGGAAGCCTGTACATTATGCAGACAAAGGCAAATGAATTGGAAGGAAGAAAAACTATCTATCATAATCTGTTGACGAAGCTTGGAAATACCGATGGCGTGGGAGAGGTTTCTTCTTTCATCAAAAGTGAGAATACCATGAGAAGTGGTGAGGACCGTCTGTCCGAGGATATTACCAGATTGTTTTTGTTACAATATATTATTGATTACAGTCAGCAGAGAAATGTGGGAATCAAGGAAAGTTTTCAGGTTCTGGAGATTCAGCCCACCAAATCGGCTGCGGCAGATACTCAGGGATTTCAGTTGACCAAAGAAAAAGTGGCTGAATGGGCAGGAATACCGGAAGACCAACAGGATATAATTACCATTACAACCATGTCCGCAGCAGAGTTTGTTGGAAAAACAGAAGACTTAAATAAGAATTATGATTTGATTTATATCGGAGCATGTATTGATGATTTCAATACCACAGGTTCCGGCAGATCAAAATCCACAGTATATAATGATACCCGGATGAATGGCTTGATTTATAGCCATACGGGGGATTATGTGGTGGGAAAAAGGGACATTATCGGAATTCTGGATGTGGATTATGCCGCAGCCTACGAACATCAGAACTATACACCGAAACCTTATGCAAAATTGAAAAATTCTTATATTTACAACAATGGAGGAAGTGCTTTAACCGGATATTATAACTATGGAAAATACAGAACGGATTATACGGGCGGTGTATTGACCCAACGGTTAGAGAATGTCAGCTTGTGGATGTACTATAATTTGGGAGAGAGAATCGGCAGCGGCAAATCTGTGGTAGCAGATTTGATGGTTTATCGGTATAGCGGAAATGATATTACCAAGACAAAAACCGCGGATTTAATGGAGTATGTACAGGCAAATTATCCGGTGGTGGTATCCGATGCATTGTATCAGACCGATGGCAGCGGAAATAAAACCGTAAATACTGCGGCAGTGGACAATACCTCATATCTCTATGAGTTCTTAGAACAGGTAAAGGGAAATGAGAATATATTCAGTGTCCAGCAGGCAGAGAGAACCGGCAGTGCTATCAGAACCTATCTGAATTTACCGAAGCCGGAGATACAGTATTTTGATGTAGATAATCCGACGGACAGCGTAAAATATGAAGGAATTTCCACAGAAGCCGGAAACAGCTTTGAGGATGTATCCAAAATGAAAATTGATACCAGAGGAGGAAGTCAGACCGGAGTCTATACAGCCAGGGTAGGATTTACCTTGAACAGTTTGGTGGATTCTTCGGAGAGTACGACTTATACACCGGATTTTTACATTGATTTGAATGCTGATGGAAAATTTTTGGAGTCAGGGAATGGTGACAGCAGTGAGAAATTGGATTGTCTGATTTATAATTATGACACCGGAGAAGAGGCACCGAAGGATTCAATGGGAAATTATCAGTTGTCCAGTCAGGTGCGGTATGTATTGGAAAGAGAGATTCCGTCCTCCTATCTGGGAGTGCTGACGTGGAAATTGGAAATGAAGCAGTCTGCCAATCCATATGTGAGAACATCGGATATCCAGTATACCAAGGTGGATGGTATCGGAAAGACAGAGACTGTCCGGGTATTACAAATCTACAGTCAGAACAGTAGTTCCAATAACACCATCATCAACCTGCAAAATGAGACAAGGATAAAAGAGTATCTGCGGGATGTGGAGAGTAAAACCGGATTAAAATTTGAAATCACTACGATTGGTGGTTATGATTTCAGCCGACAATATGCCACCAGTGCAGAGAACTTTTATAAAAAATATTTGGAAGATTATGATATGCTGATTATTGGTTTTGCAGATAAGTATTATGATTTGGAAAATACCTATAACGGAATCGATGCCATTAAGCTCTTTATCAATTCGGGAAAAAGTGTGCTGTTTTCGCATGATACAACTTCTTACATCAATGTACCGGAGAGTAAGACCTACGAAGATATCCACTTAGCAGGATTTAGTGATGATTTAACAGCGATTCATGAGTGGGGTTATGATATGAACCAGACATTCCGGGATATTCTGGGAATGGATCGTTATGGAGTTGCTTCCAGTACCAATGATGTCTTATCGGCACAGCAGGATTTGTTGAGACAGGGACAGCATTTGACCGTTGATAAGGACCATGCAGATGCAGAGGGAAACCGGGCGGCTGCGGTAAACAAGTGTAAAAACACAAAAGACAGCAATAAAATGGTGTATTTTACCACCAGAGGTATGACGGAGGGAAGTTTAAGCAGTAACCGTGACATTGCCTATGCTGCTAATACCTATGATGCATCTACCGGAACGGCACAGGCATATGGACAGACCCAGGGATATACCAATGGCATCTTAAATCAACAATTAGTAACAGATACGAAATATCTGGATGCCTTTGGAAATAAACAACAGAAGACCAATCTAAAGAGCAGCCTGTCAGTTACCGGAAGTAATGCGTCAGGAATTGCCAAGACAGAGGTAACGTCTGTCAATGAGGGATTGATTACCCATTTTCCATATGAGATAGGCAGTCAGTTTACTTCGGCTACGACCCATTATCAGTATTATCAGTTGAATCTGGATCAGGATGATGATGGAGACGGAGAGGGCGATATGGTGGTGTGGTACTGTATGTCCGGTTCCTCCGATGCCAATGCAAACAAGGTTTATGGAAGCCTTCCAAATGATGCCCGTAACAATTATTATATTTATAACATAGGAAATGTAACCTATACCGGAATGGGACACACCAGCTTGAATCATTCAGGAAAAGACCTTGAGACAAAATTGTTTATCAATACCATGGTGGCAGCCTATAAGGCAGGAGTGGAGCCTCCGACGATAAAAATTTTAGAATCGGCAGAAAAGACTTCCGGTGAGAAAAAATATGAGTATATTACCTATGATAATGCAGTCAATGGTGCTTTGACGGGGGATGTTTCTTTCTACTTTACCATAACAGACCCGAACCTGACTTCCGCACAAAAGAATCTTACGGTGGACTTTTCTTATAATCAGGGCAGTGCAGATGTGGCAATTGACCCGGCACAGGTGGAGGTTAAGGATGTTACCACCAATACACCGGTTTCCGGTAGTTATACAGAGGGGCATGTTTATTATGCAACCATCCGTGGTATGGAAAGTCTGATACAGCAGGAGGATCTTCAGATAAAATCTACGGTGCATTGTTCCTTCAATTATTACGGAAAGGTGGAAGAACATACTGCAACGGCGGGACTTACGGTTGTGAAATCTGAGTTATTTAGCCTGAATTAGCAATGACAAATAATTAACAATTATTAAATCTTTCTAAAAAATAAATAGCTTTGTTGACACACTATTTTCCAGGATGTAACATATTCCTTGATAATAAACGAAAAAGCGATGCAGGAGGAACTGATACAATATGAGAATGCGTGAGAGAATGCAGGGCTTTATGGCGGGGAGATATGGGACAGACCAGTTGTCAAAGTTGATTCTTTGGATTTCTCTGGCATGTCTGGCGGTGTCCATGTTTACAAGACTGAACGTATTTTATATTCTGGGTCTTGTTCTTCTGATATATACTTATTACCGTATGTTTTCCAGAAATGTGGCGAAACGGTATGCGGAGAACCAGAAATATCTGAACTGGCGTTACGGTTTTGCCGTAAGAAGAAACAAAAGGAAAGTACACTGGGAACAGAGAAAGATTTACCGTTTTTATAAATGTCCGCAATGCAGACAGAAGGTAAGAGTTCCAAAGGGAAAAGGCAAAGTGGCAATTACCTGTCCAAAATGCCGGATGGAATTCGTCAGAAAGAGCTGATACGAAGGAGAAAGGTATGTTTGGATATATCAATATTAACAGAGGGCAGTTATCGGAAGAAGATAAGAAGGCATATCAGGCATATTACTGTGGATTGTGTCGGAATCTGAAAAGTAACTGTGGGATGAAGGGGCAGGCACTACTTACCTATGACATGACTTTTTTGATTGTGTTGTTGACCGGTTTGTATGAACTGGAAAATCAGAAAAAAAGATTTACCTGTGCCATCCATCCAACGAAGCGTCAATTGGCATATATCAATGAGGCTACTGATTATGCAGCAGACATGAATGTGATATTGGCATATGAGAATTTTGGGGATGATTGGCGGGATCGTCATTCTGTTCCCAAATTAGCATATATGAAGATACTGGATAAGGATTATCAGAGAATCTATTTGAAATATCCCAGACAGGTAGAGGCAATTCAGCATTACATTGAAAAACTGGAAGAGGCTGAAGAAGCAAAGGAATATAATATTGATGCAGTAGCAGGTCTTACCGGCGAGATGCTGGGGGAGATATTTGCATGGAAGGATGATGAGTGGAGCGAGGAACTCCGGTGTTTCGGATATTATTTGGGAAAATTCATCTATTTGATGGATGCCTATGAGGATTTGGAGAAAGATACCAAAAATCATAGCTTCAATGTGCTTCGTCCAATGTACAAAAGTGACCCGGAGAATTTTGATTCTTTCTGCAAGTTGATGTTAACCAGTATGTTATCCGAATGTGCAAAATCCTTTGAGAGATTACCGATTCTCATGCATGGGGAGATTATAAGGAATATTCTTTATTCAGGAGTGTGGAGCAAATACGAATATCTTCAGTTGAAGAAAAAGAAGAAAAAGAAACAGACTACTTCATTAAGGAGACGTTAGAATGATGAATCCCTATAGTGTGCTGGGAGTCTCGCCCAGTGCCACAGAAGAGGAAATAAAAAAAGCATACCGTGCACTTAGCAGAAAATACCACCCGGATGCCAACATTAACAATCCCAACAAGGAGCAGGCAGAAGAGAAGTTCAAAGAGGTGCAGCAGGCATATGAACAGATTATGAAAGAACGCCAGCAGGGAACCGGACAGCAATATGGCGGTTACCAAAATGGAAGTTATGGACAGAACAGTAATCCTTTTGAAAATGGTGATTTCTGGTATGAGAATATGAGAGGAAACTATGAGAGTCCATATCAGGGAACCGGAAACTGGTGTATGAGTATGTTGCTTTTAAATATGCTTTGTAACTG
>OMDM01000774.1_pt1 | contig 12003 bp, 1 predicted proteins | sample 1673801 | NCBI WGS metagenome assembly OMDM01 (sample SAMEA103958127, study PRJEB25191) | human gut metagenome | biome: human-associated habitat [ENVO:00009003]; feature: intestine environment [ENVO:2100002]; material: feces | place: Germany | collected 2013/2015 | reverse complement strand
AAAAAGAAAAAAGAAGGATTTATAAAAATCCCTTAAATTTATTTTTTCCTTCTGGAAACTCCAAATCCAAATATTCCGAAGATTAAAACAACCAATAAAGCAAGTATTGGATTTCCTGTTTTTGCCATTGCATCAACACCCATTGCAACTTCATCAGAATCCATAATATCTTTATCAGCAGGATGTACTGGAGCAGGAGCCGGAATTACAGTAACTGAAACATTACCATAATTGTTAGTCATATTCAAGTCAACTGTACTTCCATTTACAAATACTTCATTAGATATTACGCCGGTTTTTAAAACAATACATGTAATTTCCAATGTAGCATTGCTTTTGTTAGTTAAATTACCGATTGTCCAAATACCAGTTGCCGGATCATATACTCCTACACTTGCTTTATATGAAACAAATTTAAGAGCATCTGATAATTTATCTACTACATAAACATCTAATGCTGTGTCAGGACCATTATTTTTAACAACAATAGTGTATGTGATTCTATTTCCAACACTTACCCTATCAACATTAACTATTTTTACAACAGACAAATCTGCTGTTTGAGGAACAGTAATATTTACAGTAGCATTGTTGTTAGTTACGTTAGGATCAAAACCTGTTCCATTTACACTTACATTGTTTTGAATAAATCCTGTTTTAACTATTTTTACAGTAATAACTAATTTAGCTGTTTCATTATTAGTTAAATTACCGACTGCCCAAACACCATTTGTTAAATCATAATATCCTTTAGAAGCATTAGCTGAAATGAATTTGAAATTATCTGCCAATACTTCAGATACTTTAATATTGGTTGAGTTATCCGGACCGTTGTTTCTTACAGTTATTGTGTAAGTTATTTCGTCTCCATAATTTGGAGTAGCATTATTTACTATTTTAATAATTTCTAAATCAGCAATATTTACATGTATTGTAGTATTTGAAGTGTTTCCTTCAGGATGCTCATCACTAGTAACATTTACACAATTGAAGATATCCTGACCGGTTGTACTTAATATTGCAGCATAAATATCTACAACTATCTTACTGCCAGTATGCATATTTCCTAATGAAATAATTTGAGTGTAATCAGTTAAATTACCTCCATTTATTCTGTAGGTTGCAGATTTAATATCCAACAATTCAGCATCTAAAATATCTTCCAATTTAACATTTAATGAATCTGAAGACCCGCCAGCAATAACAGTAATGACAAAGTGTGCTGTGTCTCCAGGGTTAAGTGCTTTGATTTCAGCATCCTTAATTACAGCCAAAGTAGTGTTGGCTATTACATTAACTGTTTCATTAGCTGTAAAGTTACCTCTAGCATCATCAACACTGGTAGTAATATTAACAGTGTTTAAAACATCACCACGAACAGAACCGTTAACCTTAGCTCTGAAATACACAGTTATATTAGCACCTGCATTAATATCACCTAAACTGACAGATCCATTGTAATTGAACCAATCTACACCATTTAATGAATATTGTAAGTTAAGCAATTCATTACTGCTGAATATGTCTTTTAGAACAACATCACTAGCAACAGAAGGACCATAATTGTTTATAACAACAGTATAACCTACATTTTCACCAGCAACAATTATTGTTGAATTTGCAACTTTTGTAATATTTAACAATACTGATTCAGGAACATTAACACTAACAGAATCATTATTATTAGTTAAATTAGTATCATGACCAGTACCAGTAACATTAACATTATTAGTAATATTTCCAACCCTAATAACCTGAACAACAATCTTTAAAGTTACACTTTCATTAGCATCTAAATCACCAACAAACCAAACACCAGTATCTGGATTGTACTGACCAGTAGAACTAATGAATTTAACACCATCAGGCAATAAATCACCAACAGTAACATTAAATGACTTATCAGGACCATTATTAACAACAACAATAGTATACTCAATCATATCCAAATACTTAGGAACAGAATCATTTACTAACTTATCAACAGCCAAATCAACAATCCTCACATGAACACTAACATTAGAAGTATTACCCTCAGGATGCTCATCACTAGTAACATTAACCAAATTGAAAACATCCCTATCCGCAGAACTTAAAACTTTAGCCCAAATATCAACAGTTACACTATTTCCAGTAGCTATTTTACCTAAACTTAGACTTCCAGTCCATACTCCTTTGTTTACACCATCAACAGCATATGTGGCACTATTTACATCCAATAAAGTTGAATCCAATATATCTTTTAAAACAATGTTCAATGAATCTGAAGATCCACCAGCAGTTACAGTTATTATATAATGTATAGTGTCTCCAGGGTTTAACTCCTTAATTTCAGCTGTTTTATCAACTTTTAAAGTACTGTTAGCCATTACATTTACATGTTCTTCAGCACTGAATATTCCCCTTACATCATCTGTGTCTGTTGTAATATTCACTACATTGTGCACAATTCCTCTTGTAGAAGCATTTACCATTGCTTTAAAGTAAACAAGTATGCTGCTTCCTGAAGTCATGTCACCTAAGTTAATATTAGCTCCTTTAGTATATGGAATCCATGTAATATTATCTAAAGAGTATGCTACAACAGTTAAATCTTTAGTTTGATAATTATCAGTTAAAACCACATTAACTGCAGTTGAAGGACCCTGGTTTGATACAAGTACCTGATAAATAACTTCTTCTCCAGCAACTACATTTTTAATACCGCCAGTAATGTTAATAACACCGCCAATAGCTACTTTGTTTACATTTAATATTACACAATCCGGAACTGTTATTGTAATATTATCATGGTTATTAGTTAAATTTACATCATAACCGCTGCCAGTTACATTTGCATCATTTGTAATAATTCCAGGGAAGATTGCTTGTGCTGTTATAGTTAAAGTTGCACTTTGACCTTTAGCTAAATGACCAATAAACCAAATTCCAGTTACAGGATTATAATTTCCACTTGCACTAATAAACCTTAAACTATTTGGCAATACATCACGAACAGTAACATTAAATGAATCATCTGGACCATGATTTGTTACAACGATTGTATAAATTACATTGTCCAAATATTTGTAAGTCACTTTATCTGATGTTTTGTTAATAGCTAAATCAACAGTATTTACATGAACTGTTTTATTAGATTCATTAATAAATCCTTCTTCATTTTCAACAATAGCTTTGTTGAATATATCTTTATTTGCACTGTTTAATGCTTTAACTTCAATAGTTACAGTTACTGAATTTCCTGTTTTTAGAGTTCCAATATTATATGAACCATTCCATTTTCCTACATAATTTCCATTTACATAGAAAACAGCATTTTGAGCATCCAATAAGCTTTGATCTAATTTATCAGTTAAAATAACTCCCAATGAATCAGATGAACCTTCAGCAGTAATTACAATTGTATAATTGAATAAATCTCCAGGATTAATAGCATCAACATTTGAAGTTTTATTAATAACTAAAGTTGAGTTATCAATAGCTTTGACTGTTTCATTAGCTTCAAAATTACCTCTTGCATCTTTTATGTCAGTTGTGATTTTAACAGTGTTGTTAATTAAACCTCTTGTAGAATGATTTACAGTTGCTCTAAACAGAATCATTACTGCTTCATTTACATCAATGTCCCCTAGTGCAATTCCATTATTATATTTTACCCAGTTGCCGTTTGAATTATATTCCATGTTAAGCAATTCATCAGCATTGAATAAATCAGTTAAATAAACATTGGTTGCTACAGAAGGACCATAATTGGATACAATTACAGTATAAGTTATTTTTTCACCAGCAATAACTTCTTTATTTGGTTCTTCAGATACTATTCCACCAGTAGCTACTTTAGTAATATTTAAGATTACACAATCCGGAACAGTTATATTAACACTTGCATTGTTATTTGAAAGGTTACTGTCATAACCAGTACCATTAACAGATACTTTATTTTCAAATTTGCCAACAGCTGTTGTTTTAGCTGTAATTGTAAGGGTAGCTATTTCATTAGAACCTAATTCACCAACATTCCAAATTCCAGTAGCTGGATTGTATGTACCTGTTGATGTTATGAATTTTAAACCGTTTGCCGGCCAAATATCTTTAACAACAACATCTGTAGATGCATCAGGACCATTATTAACAACAGTGATTGTGTAAGTTATTATTGAGTCAAATAATGGATTTGCATTATCAACTACTTTTGTAATAGCCAAATCAACCAAAGGAGTTACTTTAACTGTTTCAGAATCATTATTATTTGAGATGTTTGAATCAAATCCAGTACCATTAACTTTAATATTATTTATAAGGGTTGCATTTGATTTTGCAGCTTTTGCTATAATAGTAATTAAAACTTTTTCACCATTAGCTAATTTTTCACCATTTATTGTGATTTTATTATTGGATATACTAAGAGTCCAACCACCCGGAACATTAGCATTAATAAATTTCAATCCTTCTGGTAAGTTGTCAGTAGCTATAATATCAGTAGCTATTCCCGGACCATTGTTAACAATTTCAATAACATACTCAACATTATCTCCATAATTATATGTTTTTTGATGATTAGCTGTTTTGTTAACTGCCAAATCAATTACATTAATTGGAACAATGTTTGTATCATTAGCTGCTTTTTTATCTGAATTAATTACAGATGCAAAGTTTGTAATGCTGTTTAATTTTCCAACATCAACATATGCTTTAACTGGAACTGTAATTACTACATTAACAGTCATTCCTGAAGAAATGGTTCCGAGGTTTGCATTTCCTATCCAAGCACCTTTGTCTATTCCGTTTATAGAGTAAGTTGCCTTACTAACATCAAAGAACATTTCACTTAAATTATCAGTTAAAATAACATCTAAAGAATCTGACAATCCTCCTGCAGTTATTTGAACAGTATACTTAATTACATCTCCAGGATTTACAAGAGTGGTATTAGCTACTTTTGTAATGTCCAATGTAGTATCTCCTTTAACATTTACAGCAACATCATCTTCTAAAGTACTATTATCTCTTAATTTTGTTGAAGAGCCAATAACCGCTTTATTTATTACATTTCCACGAACAGTTGTTTTAATGAATCCTTCAAATAATATTGTTTTATTTTGACCATTAGCTAATGTTCCAATATTAATAGAAGCATCATAACGAGTCCATGATTGACCATCTAAAGAATACAACATATTTGTTAATTCAGAATCATTATAAATATCTTTTAAAATAATATCACGTGCATATGAAGGGCCATTATTGGTAATTACTATTTCGTATTTAATAATTTTACCTGCAATTGCTTCAGTAATATTAACTTTAGTAACATGCAATTCAGCTAATGTAGTAACATTTTTAATGTTTATAGCTTCATTATCCTCAAGTTTTAATTCTCCTGTAGTGGTGTTGACTCTGACAGTATTGTTTAATATTGTATCATCAACAATACTTCCATCTAAATATCCTCTGATATAGACAGTTTTAGAAGCTTTAGAACTGATACTTCCTAAATCAATAGGCTTATTGTAAACATTCCAAGTTTTACCATCTAAAGAGTATTCTAAATTAGTTAAATATTCTGAATGATAATATTCATTTAATTTAACATTTTGAGCAGTATCTAGTCCGTTATTTGTAATTATAATTGTGTAGTAAATATCTTCACCAGCTATAACTACTTTATTATTACAGTTTTTAACTACATTAAGATCAGCTTCAGTAACATGAACTTCTTTGGTTGTTTGAGTAGTGTATGTCCTATTATTTGGATTTGTTCCATTAATTGAAACATAAGCTACATTAACTGAGTTTATAAAGTTTTGGCCAATTGGTGAGTATTTTACACCATCTATTTCCCATTCATCAAATGAAACTTTATATGTGAATGTGAATTTGTCACCAACAGTTAAATTAAGACCATTAACTGTAAATGTTCGTGTATTTTCATCAAATTCAACAACCCATCCATTTGACTTGGAAGTTGAATTAATACCAGTGTATTTTAAACCTAATGGCAGCACATCTTTAATTGTGATATTATATGCTATTCCGTTTCCATTATTTGTAATTACAATTGAATAAGTTGCATTTTCATAATATTCATATTTTTGTTTATCTGATGTTTTAACAACACTTATATTAGGTTCAGCTATTTTAACTTGTGCATTAGAATTATCTATTTTATCATCATTTAAATATAATTCAACATTATTAGATTTAATAGATTGTGCTTTGTTAGATTGATCATTTAAGACAACAGCAGATAAATTAAATATAATGTTGTCAGAATATTTGTAAGATGTAGTATTTCCAAAGTTTATAGTTACAAGGTTTCCATTTACACTGACATCACTGATTAAAGTACCATTTGATAAAATAACTGAATTTTCAAGATATTCAAATCCTTGTGGAAGGATATCTTTAACCTGCAAATTAGTGTAATTACCTTTAGGTAACTTTACCATAATTTGATAAGTTACATTTTCACCAATATTTGGTGTAAAAATGTTGCCTTCTTTATTGCCAAGTGTAGTTCCAATTACTAATTTAGTAATACTTGGCATTTTAGTTTTTAAAGTATCCTTACTTTCATTATAGTAAATTCTACCATGATAAGGTGCGGAATATCCGACAACATTAGCCATATTTACATATTGGCTTCCAATTTGGATATCTGACCTTATAACAAATGAATATTTTGCATGAATTATATCTCCAGGATTTAACTGAGCCACATCAATTTCAACATGAGAACCAATCCATTTGATTTTAGCATCAATTGGGTTTCCATCAGCACCAGTTACTTTGACAACCACATTATCTTCACCCGGTGTTTGACCAATAAATGAAGCAAGGTCTTCCAAATCATCAATAATAGTCACTTCAAATAATGGAGTTTTACCGTTGTTTTTAACAATTACATCAAATGAAACATGATCTAAGCCTTCAACTTCAGTTACATTGAATTTTTTAGTAATGTCTGCCGTAGGTTCTACAATTGTAACCTTTGCACTAGACCTGCCCATAGTCTTATCATTTAAGAACAATTCCACATTATTAACTTTAACCGCACCTTCCTTATTGGACGGATCAAATATTGTAGGTCTGGCAGTCAAATTAATAGACAAAACACCATTTGCAAAACTACTGGAATGAACATTGTTAACTGTAATAGTTATATCATAATTATTTACATTTACAGTCCAATCTTTGCCATTTACTAATTTTGTACCGTTTGCATAAAATGCACCTGCACCAATATACTCAAATCCCTGAGGCAAAGTATCCTTAATCACCAATTTAGTATAATTACCAACAGGCAAAGTTACATTAACACCATAAATTACCTTTTCACCAATAGTTACCTTATCCCTACCATTATCAATAGATGAATCAACAACCCATTTAGTAATTACCGGAAGTTTGGTGGTAAAACTGTCTTTTGCAACATCAGTGTAATTTCTACCGTTAGACGGTGCAGAGTAACCTATTGCATTAGCTGTGTTAGTATAACTACTACCTATAATTACATCTTCTCTTATTTTAAATGTAAATCTGTAAGTTAATGATTTGCCTATACCAAGTTCAGCAATATTTATGCTTACAATATTGTTATTCCATGTCGGAGTTACAACAGCACCACCAGATGTAACATTAATACTACCACTGACAAATTTACTAATTAAATCACTTAAATCGTCACTAAGTGTTACATTAAATAATGGAGACTGACCTCTGTTAGTTACAGTAATATCAAAGTATATTACATCCCCACCGATAACATTGTCTACATTGAAGTTTTTAGTAATATCTATGGCAGGTTCAACAATACCGACAGCTGCATCAGATATGGATTCATGAGTATTCCAGGTAAGTACTGCTTTATTAGTTTTAACAGCTCCTGCTTTGTTATTGTTAACATTTAATACAGTGGCATTTAAAAATGCCTGGAATTTACCGCCATATTCCTTAATAATTTCATCTGCAAATTCAGAAGCAAATGTTAATTCTACAATATTGCCATTTACAGTTACAGTATAATCCTTACCTTCAACAGCTTTATTTTGAGTATTTCCTTTGTAAACTACAATTGAACCATCAATGTATTTTAAACCTTCCGGAAGAGTGTCTGTAACTTTTAAAATATTGTATTTTCCAACAGGCAATATTACAGTTATATTGTATGTTACATTTTCACCAACAGTTACCTTATCCTTACCATTTACAATAGTTGTATTAAATACAGTTTTATTTACTTTAGCATCGTAAGTGTGTAGGGTACTGCTTGCCTGGTTAGAGTAATTTCTTTTTTCATCGAATTTTGTTTCATTAAAAATAGAATAATAATCTACTTTAGCTATATTCTTAAATTCTTTTCCAATAACAACATCATTTTTTACATTGAATGTAAATTTAGCACTGACACTTTGACCGGCTAAAAGTTCACCAACATTCAAAGTAGCTACATCATTATTCCAATTAAAAATAACTTTACCTGTTTCATTACCTTTTAGTATAGTTACACCTATATCACTCCTACTATTTACAAAGGTTTTGATAAATTCTGTTAAATCATCTGTAATAGTAGTATTATAAGCAGTACCTTTACCACTGTTAGTTACAGTAATTGTGAAACTAGCCTCATCATTACCCTGAACTATATTAGGTCCAAATACCTTATTTATGTCTATTTTAGGCTGATATATATCAACATAAACAGTATCAGAATTTAAGGTATTATTAGTCCAACTAATACTTGCATGATTACTGGTTGTTACACTGTCTGCACCAGTTGGAATAATATTTTCATTATTAACAACAGTATAATATGCATTAACAATTAATTGGTTATTCTTAGCATAAGCAGGTACAAGGTCACCATTAAAGTCAATAGTCAAATAACTTTTTTCAGGATGAGTAGCACTTGAAGTATAAGTTACTGTATATGCATATTCAGGAACAGTAACACCATCACTGGTAGTTATTGTAAAGTTAGTATACTTAATTCCATATGACTCATCTTTAATAACTAAGTTTGGAACTCTTAAGTCTGGGAAGTTTACAGTTATTTTATAAATACCCACTTCACCAACAAACAGTATTTCAGTATTGTCAGTAACATTAGATCCAATGAACTCTTTTGTAATGTTTAACCCTTTAGCTATAATAGTTGCATTATCCCTATACTTATCTTTGTTGGTTGCAAAGTTTGTACTATTAGGATATGCTGCAAAGTTTGTAATCCATACATTGTTAACAATACTTTCCTTTGGGATTAAATATTCACTAAACCTGACAGTATATATAATACTGCAGGAAGTGTTTTGAGCTAACTGAGCTATCATATATCCTTTTGTAAATAAGTCATCTTTAAATGCAGTAATATCAACAACAGTTCCGTTTGAGTAAACCAAACTAACAGATTTAACATCAGCTTTTGTAATTCCATTTGAAGTTGTTCTGTTAACAAAATCATCAGCTACAATTATATCATAAGCAGCAGAATGACCTGTGTTAGTTATAGTTATATTATATTCAACTTCAGTTGCATTTTCAATATTTTCTAAAATTTTTGTGTCATTTACATACTTTGTAATTTCCAATTCAGGTTCATTAGTAAGCATCAGTACAATATTTGAGCTTGCATATACAACATCAATGGAATCCTTAAACTTCATTTCAGCAAGATTAGCCAAATTAAGTTGGTCTGCCATAGGTTCTGAAGATACCTGAAATGTAAACCACAACCTAACATCAACAGGATGAGCCATATTATCTAATGTATTTCCAAAATTAAATGAAAGTGCATTATTAAAAGTATCTATACCAATTTTAGGAACAATAACCTTACCTGTATTTTCATCATATAAAAATCCGCTGTCATTTGCATAAGCCCAATATCCGCCTTTAGGAATTACTCCAGTAGTTGAATTAACCAGATTAAATCCTTTTAAGTTAAATAACGGAATTGGTAAAAAGTCAGTAACAATAAAATCGTTTACAGAACCTGTAGGAAAATGAATATCCAATACAAAAGTTATATTCTGACCCGGATAAACTTTATAAAAGTCAGTATCATTTATGATTTCACCATTAACTGCAATAATATCTTTCTTAAGTGTAACACTTGGAACTCTTAATTGTGTGTAACTGTTATCAGAAACCGTATTAAATGTATTTAAAACAGTAGCTGATGTTTTAACATGATTAATAACCAAATCATTTGATACAACAGAAGATCCGTTTGAATAATGAATAATAACTTTTGCAACAAAATTTAAAGACCCTACCATTGCACCCTGATTAACGCTTCTATTTGTATAATATCCGCCTTTTAAGCTTGTACTTATATTGTTATCCTTTAAGAATTTTGAAATATAAAATGTAACTGATTCATCAATATCTCCTAAAGAAACAACACTGTAATAACTTTCATTTAATTCATATGTTTTTCCATAAATTGATAGGACAGGTTCATATTCGCTTAAGAATTTTTGAGCTGAACCTACTTTATGGGTGTCAAATTTATCATAAACTACCAAATCATCAAAAGCAAAGTAATCAGAAATTTCAAAATCAATTTTATACACAATTAAATTATGAGGAACAACAGGATGTAACTGACCTGATCCTGTTAAAATTTCTGAATATTTTTGAGTAGCTAATGATTTTAAATATATGCTATAACTATTTGAAGCATTGTAAGTATCATTAACATAAGTATAATTCATATCCACAGTACTTGCAGCAGCAACACCTCCACCAGTTTCAGAATTGATAATGGTTATGTTGTCACCAGTACTGTTATCAAATTCCGGAGCATAAGCCTTATACTTTAAAGTGATACTTGTGGTGCTTAAATCTCCAACAGCTTCCTTTAATTTTAAAATTAGTTTTCCGCCTGTTTTATTACCAGCAGGTTCTTCAATAGTATATAAACCAGAGTCTATAACTCTTCCTTTAGAATCATATAAAACCGGACTTCCCAAATACATTACATCAGACGGAATTACATCTGTAATAGTAATATTTTCAATTTTTGCACCATTAGCTATGTTAATATTTACAGAATAGCTAAATGGAAAATTTGAACCTGTAGCAGTTTCATGTTCATTAAGACTTGAACTTTTATCTATTTTAACAACAACAGGATTTACCCATCCTGTGACAGTTTCTCCATAAATTGGAGGATAATTCACCGGATCATCAATAGGACTATTCCCATATCTAAAAACAGGAGTAACAGTAAAATTAAGTAATTTTCCTATTTCCAATACTCCGATACCTGAAGTAATATTTAAAACCGCATCAGGAGCATCAACAGTAAAACTACCTAAAGGATACTGAAGAATATAAAAAGTACTGTTTGCCGGACCGTGCACTTCTTTTTTAGTAAATGGATCCCTTAATGTGTATAAACCCGTTGTATTGTCATAAGTACTTTCATTAAATACTCCAACTTTTATCGGGACTATCTTCTTATTAGAATATGAAACAGTAAAATGTGTTAATTCATCCGGAGCTATTAACTGGATATAAGGTTGGAATCCAGTAGCGTCCCCCAAATTCTTAAATACCATTTGGAAGTTGAATGATTCATTGATAAAAACATCTGCAGGATTATTAAAAGACATATTATTGCCATTTTCGCCTTTTAAAGTAATATCCGGAATAGACGTGTTATCATTTTCTACAATAGGACCTTCCCTAATCGGAACATCCCAAATAGAATTATCTCCAATAACAACTTCCTCACAGTTATTGCTTGTGATAAGTTTATCATAGGTTAAGCTAGCATTTTCAACAGTAATTGTATCGTCAATAACTGCATTAACTCCGTTAATATCTGGAGAATCAGCTTCACCTGCACCATAAACTGAACCACAAAATATAAACAATAAACTAAGTATTGCCAATACTTTCAAATAATTCATTAATTACACCAATATAAAATTTTGTTTTGACAATTACAAAATATATATTACATTTTTATAGCATATATAATTTTATAATAACTTT
>OMDM01000770.1_pt1 | contig 12096 bp, 9 predicted proteins | sample 1673801 | NCBI WGS metagenome assembly OMDM01 (sample SAMEA103958127, study PRJEB25191) | human gut metagenome | biome: human-associated habitat [ENVO:00009003]; feature: intestine environment [ENVO:2100002]; material: feces | place: Germany | collected 2013/2015 | reverse complement strand
CGTTGAACGTATGCAGCTTGAGCTGGATATCAAAGTCGGCGAACACGTCCGTGTTGTTTCCGACCCGTTTGCGAATTTCATCGGTACGGTTCAGGCAATCGACCCCGAAACGCAGCGGATTCGCCTCATAATTTCCCTTTTCGGCAAGGAAACGCCGATCGAGCTGGATTTTGTCGAGGTTCAAAAACTCTGATTTTTTTCAAACACCGTAACCCCGTATGTTTTTCCGTTTTAAATCAAACGGATTTGCATAGTGGGAGGAAAAGCGGACAGCTTGCGCCGCTTGCTCAACAGCACGGAGCAGCGCGCCGGATAACGCTCCGCCGTTCCGCTCGCACCACATTATTTTTAGGAGGAATATCAAAATGGCAAAGAAGATTACAGGCTTTGTCAAGCTGCAAATCCCCGCAGGCAAAGCGACCCCTGCACCGCCCGTCGGCCCCGCACTCGGCCAGCACGGCGTTAACATCATGGGCTTCTGCAAGGAGTTCAACGAGCGCACCAAGAACGAAGTGGGTCTGGTGATCCCTGTCGTCATCACCGTGTATTCTGACCGTACCTTCACCTTCATTACCAAGACCCCGCCGGTTCCGGTGCTGATTAAGAAGGCGCTGAATATCGAAACTGCTTCCGGCCGCCCCAACCGCGACAAGGTTGGCCAGCTGACCAAGGAACAGCTCCGCAAGATTGCTGAGACCAAGATGCCCGACCTGAACGCCGCCAGCATCGAGGCTGCTATGTCCATGGTCGCCGGCACGGCGCGCAGCATGGGCGTCACCGTCGAGGAGTAATCACTCGGCGCATCAGCAATTTGCCTGGGGCATAAGTGCCCCGTGAACAATGTGGGAGGACGAAAGTGCCGTTAATACCACATGGGAGGAATATTGAAATGAAGCATGGCAAGAAGTATCAGGACAGCGTGAAGCTGATTGACCACCTGAACCAGTACGATCCCGATCAGGCCGCGCAGCTGGTCGTCAGCACCGGCAAGGCTAAGTTCGACGAGACGGTGGAAGTTTCCATCCGTCTGGGCGTTGACCCCCGTCACGCTGACCAGCAGGTTCGCGGCGCGGTCGTTCTGCCCCATGGTACTGGCCGCTCTATCCGCGTGCTGGTCATCGCTAAGGGCGCGAAGGCTGATGAAGCCCGCGCGGCTGGCGCTGACTACGTCGGCGATCAGGACATGATCACCAAGATTCAGACCGAAAACTGGTTCGACTTCGATGTCTGCGTGGCTACCCCTGATATGATGGGTCTGGTCGGCCGCATCGGTCGTGTCCTCGGCCCGAAGGGCTTGATGCCGAACCCGAAGTCCGGCACCGTCACCATGGATGTGACCAAGGCCATCACCGAGATTAAGGCTGGTAAGGTGGAGTATCGTCTGGACAAGACGGCCATCATCCACTGCCCCGTTGGCAAGGTCTCTTTCGGCGCGCAGAAGATTCAGGAGAACCTGACTGCCCTGATGGAAGCCATCAACAAGGCGAAGCCCGCCGCGGCGAAGGGCGTCTATGTGCGCAGCCTGTACATCAGCAGCACCATGGGTCCGTCCGTCCGCGTGAACCCGCTGAAGTTCTGATGAATTGACCTTCATCAAGACCGCTTTCGATTCGTCGAGGGCGGTCTTTTTTGGATTTTAGGCGGAGCAGCACAAAAAGGCTGACAGCCTTCTGACTTTGTGGTCAGGGGTTGTCAGCCATTGTTTTTTGGAAATGGTACACTAACTATACGGCGTTTCGATAAAGTTCAAGAAACATGGGAGTGTGCTGCGAAGGGGTCAAGGGGGCGACCGCAGACATTCGTCTGTTTTCATTGTCCCCTCGTCGCCTCCGCAGAGGCGAAATTCCTGCGCAATGCTGCCAATCCAAAATCAGTGTAGCGGATACACCTTCAGCCCCTCCGCGCCAGCGATGCTGATCGTTTTCGTCAGCAAATCCCCTTCCGCTTCCAGCGCCGCCCAGAATGTGCCGCCGTTCGCGAACACCTCGATGACACCGCGGTCGAGAATCACGCGAATCGGCTCATTGACGTCCAGATGCGCGTCTGCCGCATCCTGCCCCAGCACAGGCTGAATGTGCAGACGTGCATTCTCCGCCGTCAGCACCGTACCGCCGAGGGTCAGCGTCAGCGGCTGATTCGGCTTGCAGCGGAAAAGCAGCTCACACGGCGTGTCCGCCAGCGGGAATTCTGCCGAATCGCTCCTGCGCGGCAGGAAGAGCGGCTCGCCGCGCAGAGCATCCAGTTCCCGCACGGGCTGGAAGGCAAGGCGGATGCCGTCGGGCGTGCGGCGCAGGAAAAGCTCCGCCGGAATCGCCATCATGCTGTGGAAACCACGCGTGTCATCCTTCATCCGCAGCCATGCGACGCTGATGACGCGCTCAGGCACGTTCGCGTAGGTCTGCGCAGCGTAGGGGAGGCGGGTCGCATATGCCATCAGCACAGGCGTTTCGGGCGTGAAGCGGAATCCGTCAAACGCACCGAGCATGTAGTAACCATCCGCAGACCAGAACACCCACTTGTCAGCGCCGTCGATGGGCAGGCGGAACAGGTCGGGACACTCCCACATGCCGTCGGCATTCAAGCGGCTGGCTTCCGTCCAGTGGAGCAGGTCAGGGGAGCGGAAAATTGCAAATTCGCTGCCGTCGAGGTACAGCACCATGATGTACGCGGCGGATTCGGGGTGATAGAAAACCTTGGGGTCGCGGTTTCCCCCGGCGATGTGCGGCAGAAGGAACGCATCGGAGCGGGTGAGCGTTTCGCCGCCGTCGCGGGAAATCATCAGGCGCTGCGTGTGTAGATTCCCCGCCTGCTTCGACCATTCGTTCGATCCGCCCGCCGCGGTGTAGTAGAACAGCAGCGTGTTTTTTCCCAACCCGGACGCATTTTCCGCGTCACAGAACGCGCTGCCCGAATAGACCGTGCCGGTGTCATCGGGCGCGGCAGCAACGGGGCGGTGCGTCCAGTGCAGCAAATCGCGGCTGACGGCGTGCCCCCAGTGCATATTGCCCCAATTCAGCCCGAACGGATTCCACTGGTAGAACAGGTGGTATGCCTCGCCGACGCGAATCAGACCGTTCGGGTCGTTGTGCCAGCCGAACGGGGGCGTGAAGTGCAGCAGCGGGCGGTTATCCGGCGCGTACACCGGGGGTTCGTCGGAGACAGAAATGCCGGACAGCAGGGCATCATCCGCATCACTGGAGAGAACTTCCAGCGTCTGGCGGAACCACGCGGACGCATCCATGCAGCCGACGAAATCAGCGTCATCCGGCGCACAGAGGCGAACATCCGCCTCCTGAACTTTCCGCCCGGAAAGCAAGAAATGCAGCTTGCAGAGGGGCGCATCGCGGCGCGTCGGGAAGAGCAGAAACGGGGCAGTAAGCGAAATCATCATCGGAAAAACGACCTCCTTACAGCAGATTGTAAAGGCGAAAAGGGCGGATGTCAAGGCTTTATGCGTGCGGTTTGCATTTTTGTTCTGAAATTTTCCCGAAACGTCTCTTGACGAAAACGCGCGAAACAGCTACAATAAAGTGTCTTAATGTGTTCTGACGGAGCGAAAGGGGTTAGGGACATGAGCACGAAGTTTATTTTTGTCACTGGCGGCGTTGTTTCCTCGCTGGGCAAGGGCATCACGGCGGCGTCACTGGGGCGTCTGCTGAAATGCCGCGGTCTGCGCGTTTCCATCCAAAAATTTGATCCGTATATCAACGTTGACCCCGGTACGATGAGTCCGTATCAGCACGGCGAAGTGTTCGTGACGGACGACGGCGCGGAAACTGACCTCGACCTTGGTCACTACGAGCGCTTTATTGACGAATCCCTGACGCAGGCGGCAAACGTGACCTCCGGCCGCGTCTACAAGACCGTTATCGACCGTGAGCGGCAGGGCGGCTACCTCGGTGCGACGATTCAGGTCATCCCGCACATCACCGACGAAATCAAGCGCAACATCCTCCTTGTCTCCAAGCAGGAAAACGCGCCGGACGTGGTGATTACCGAAATCGGCGGCACGGTTGGCGACATTGAGAGCCAGCCGTTCCTTGAGGCTATCCGCCAGATGCGCGCGGAAGTTGGCTTTGAAAACAGCCTGTATATTCACGTTACCCTCATCCCCTTCCTGAAGGCGGCGGGTGAGCTGAAAACGAAGCCCACGCAGCACTCCGTCAAGGAACTCGGCGGCATCGGCATCAGCCCGGACATTCTTGTTTGCCGCTGTGAACACGAAGTGCCCGCTGAAGTGCGCGCGAAGATTGGCCTGTTCTGCAACTTGCCGGCTGACCGCGTGTTCCAGAACCTGAATGCCCGCTCCATCTATGAAGTGCCGCTGATGCTGCACAAGGAAGGGCTGGACGAGAAAGTCTGCCAGCTGCTGGGACTGACGGGCTTGAGCTGTGACTTGACCGAGTGGGAGACCATGGTTGAGCGCCAGCTGAACCCCATCCGCGAGACGACGATTGCCCTTGTCGGCAAGTACGTCGAGCTGCCGGATGCGTACCTGTCCATTGTCGAGGCGCTGACGCACGGCGGCATTGCGCATCAGGCGAAGGTGCACATCAAGTGGGTGCAGTCGGCGGATTTGACGCAGGAGAATGTGGCGGAGGCGCTGGAAGGCTGCCACGGCATCCTCGTGCCGGGCGGATTTGGTCAGCGCGGCTTGGAGGGCAAGATGATTGCCACCCAGTACGCCCGTGAACACAAGATTCCGTTCCTTGGCATTTGCTTGGGGATGCAGATGGCGGTTATCGAATACGCCCGCAACGTGCTGAACCTGCGCGGCGCAAGCTCCACCGAGCTTGACCCCAACACGCTCTATCCGGTGATTGACCTGATGGCTGATCAGAACCTCGACATGCTGGGCCATACGATGCGTCTGGGCAAGTATCGCTGTGCGCTCAAGCATGACACGAACAGCTACAAGGCGTATGCGCAGGAGGAAATCTGGGAGCGTCATCGCCATCGCTATGAATTTAACAATGATTATCTGACCCGCTTTGAAGAGGGCGGCATGACCATTGCAGGCAAGAACCCTGACCGCAATCTGGTGGAGATTGTTGAGATTCCCGACCATCCGTGGTATGTGGCGGTGCAGTTCCATCCGGAATTGAAGAGCCGTCCGAACCGTCCGCATCCGCTGTTCCGCGATTTTGTCGGCGCGGCGATCAAGCATCAGGAGCAGGTTTAACAAGCAAAAGCGGCGTTTCCAGCAAAGCGGCTGGGAGCGCCGTTCTTTTGGAATGCGGGCGGGTTCTGCGCGGAAAAAATCAGGCAGCATGGAAGTGCGCTGCGAAGGGGTGTCGGGGGCGAGCACAGAGGCGAAATCCCCTGCAACAAAAAAGACCAGCATTAGGAAAGTTGTTCCTCATGCTGGTCGGTCGCGCCCATCTGGCGCGACAATGTTGAGTTGAATGAAAGAGCAGCTTGGGGGCGCGCCTGCGGGAGCGCAAAGTTACAAGTGCTGCGCTGAAAGCGCTTCGCTGTTCAGCGCTCGTTGGGCAGGATTGGGTGCTTTTGCATAATTGGTCACACGAGCAACCGTTGGGGCGTTGCCCCAAACCCCACAAGGGACGCTGTCCCTTGACCCGTTTTTGTCGGTCTGGCTTGAACACACTTCCAAAACTGAACTTTTTTGCTGCTTTTTTCTTATTTCTTATCCAGTTCCGAGGTGCAGTGCGGGCAGCGCGTCGCCTTAATCGGAATCTCGCTCAGGCAATAGGGGCACTTTTTCGTCGTCGGCGCGGCGGGCGCAGCGGGCTTCTTCCCGATGCTCATCAGCGCGTTAATCCCCTTCAGCAGCACAAACAGCACCAGCGCCGTGATGAAGAAATTCACCAGCGTCGTCAGGAACGACGCAAACGCCGCGCCGAACGTCCATGCCACACCGTCGGAAATGTCGCCGGGGCCGCCGGTGAAAATCAGCGATAGCAGCGGATTGATGAAATTCGTCGTCAGCGCCGTGACAATGCCGGTGAATGCGCCGCCGATGATGACGCCGACCGCCATGTCCATCACGTTGCCGCGCAGGGCGAACTTCTTAAACTCTTCGATGAACTTTTTCATGGGCAACCCCCCCTCCTCCAAATTTGATACTGTCAGTATAACACGCAGGACGGCCAGTTGCAAGCGCTTGCGGCGCGAAAAAAACGAAAAGAGGATGCAGAATGACGAAGAAACAATGGATTGCGGATGGATTGCTGCTGGCAGCGGCAATTATCTGGGGGTCAGCGTTCGCAGTGGTGAAAAATACGCTGGACAGCGTGCCGCCGTCGATGATGATTGCGCTGCGCTTCGGCATTGCGGCGCTCATCAGCGGCGTGATTCTCCGCAAGCACCTGCGGGGGCTGACGCGCGGACAGGTGCTGATGGGGCTGCTCGTCGGCGTACTGACCGGGCTGGCGTACATTGTGCAAACCATCGGATTGCAGGACACGACCGCCGGGAAAAATGCGTTTCTGACGACGATTTACGTTCTGCTGGTGCCGTTCGGCAGTGCGGTGCTGTTCCATGAGAAGCTCGGCGCGCGGCGATATGTCGCGGCGGTGCTGATGCTGCTGGGCATCGGCATCCTCTCGCTGGACGGCGAAAGCGGCGGACTGAATCGCGGCGACGTGCTGACGCTGGTGTGCGGCGTGCTGTATGCGGCGCAGATTATCTCCGTCGGGCGCTGCAACGAACGCATGGATACTTATGCGCTGATTGTGCTGGAGTTTGCGTTCGCGGCGCTGACGGGGCTGTGCTGGTCGCTGGCGACGGAGCGGGGGATGCCGATACAGTGGAACATGCAGTCCATCGGCGGCATTTTGTATGTCGCGGTGTTCTCAACCATGCTGGCATCGTCCTGCCAGAATATCGCGCAGAAGCTCGCACCGACGTCTCATGCGGCGCTGCTGATGAGCCTCGAATCCGTGTTCGGGGCGCTGTCCGGCGTGATTTTTCTGGGCGAAAAGCTGACCATCCGAATGGGACTGGGCTTTCTGGTGATTTTCGCGGCGGTGGTGCTGAGCGAAACGACGGCATCATCAAAAAAAATTCACGGAAAATGTATGAATATGCATTGACAAGCGGATGATTCTGCGCTATACTATGCACTGTTCCCCGGAAGCGCTCCGGCGGACAATAAAATCGTGAAAAACCTGTTTTCAGGAGGATGGTAACAATGAAGAAGCTGCTGAGTGTGGTTATTGCTCTGATGATGATGGTGACGTTCGTGTTCGCGGAAGAAGCCGCGCCCGCGGAAGTCAAGACCTTGTACGCAGGTGTGCTGACGGTTGGCTGCGAAGCCGGTTATCCGCCTTTCGAGATGGTTGCGGACGACGGCGAATCCGTTGTCGGTCTGGACATGGACATCATGGCGGCTGTGGCGGAAAAGCTGGGCTTGCAGATGCAGGTTGTGACGACCTCCTTTGACGGCATCTTCGACGGCATCGGTGTGAACTACGACGTGGTTTGCTCCGCCGTGACCATCACCCCTGACCGTATGCAGAACATGCTGTTCTCCCTGCCCTACATCACCAACTATCAGGCGGTGGTTGTGCCGGCGGACAAGGACGTGGAAATCAATTCCTTCATGGATTTGGACGGCTATGTCATCGGTGTGCAGAAGGGCACGACCGCGGACATCCTGATGGGCGACTATGAATCCACCAAGACCATCAACGTGACCGTGGTGGCGAACGACAAGCTGAGCAACTGCTTCACCCAGCTGACCAACGGCGAAATTCAGGCGGTTGTGGTGGACAGCGGCGTTGCGGAAAGCTATGTTGCGAAGAATCCGGAACTGTACAAGATTGTCTATCAGGACATGACCGAAGGTGAGCAGTTCGCCATCGCGATGGGTCTGAACGATACCGACATGCAGGCCGCCATCAACAAGGCAATGGCGGAACTGGAAGAAGACGGCACGCTGAAGAAAATCTACGAGTACTGGTTCGGCGCGGAGTCCGAGGAAACTGCGGAGTAATCAGCCAACAGCCGCAAACAATCCGCACCTGCCGGGTGGAAACATCCCATCCGACAGGGCGCGGTTTTTTGTATGAGAAGGGAATCCGCTGACCATGCGGCGGGAAAGGAATCGGATATGAAGGGAAAAATGCCCGCAAAGCTGTTCCGGGTCGATCGGTGGCAGCGGAAAACAAAAATCGTCATCAGCATTGTGCTGCTCGTCCTCATCGTCGTTGGGATTCTCTCGACCATGATGCCCACGCGCGAGGAAATGCTGGCGAACACCTCGGAAGCCATGCAGCAGCGCCTGGCGGAGGATGCGCAGAGCACCCGCAAGCGCTTGACCATTTCCTATAACCCGCTGTTCTGCGTCAGCTATCTGTCCGTCTCGTCCAGCGGGCGCGACGTTGTGTCGGAAAGCTACGTTGGCTTCTGCAACCAGATTATTCCGGCGAATGATGGCGCAATGCAGGTCGTCGGGCAGATGATTAACTACACCTACCGGATGCTCGGCGGCGGCCGCAACCTGATGTACGGCGCAAAGCTGACCATCCTGCTGACGACCATCACCGTGTTCTTCGGCTTGATTCTGGGCACCCTGCTGTCGCTGGGCAAGATCAGCAAATTCAAGCCGCTCAGCAAGATTTGCAGCGGTTACATCTTCTTCTTCCGCGGCACGCCGCTGCTGATTCAGCTCTTCGTCGTCTACTTCACGCTGCCCAAGATCTTCGACTTCTCGTGGACGGGGCTGTTCAGCGCCTATGGCACAGACGCAACCTACATGGGTTCGTTCCTTGCCTCGTGCATCACGTTCAGCCTGAACTCCGGCGCGTACTGCGCGGAAATCGTCCGCGCGGCAATTCAGTCCATCGACAAGGGACAGCATGAAGCCGCGAAGGCCCTCGGCATGACCTACTGGCAGACCATGTCGCACATCGTTATCCCGCAGTCGATTCGCCGGATGATTCCGCCTGTCTGCAATGAGTTCGTCATGATTCTGAAAGATGCGTCGATTGTGTTCGCGATTTCCCTGCAGGACATCACGACGATTGCCAACAACATCCGCACCAGCGAAGGCTCGAACCTCGTCTTTATCCCTGCGCTGATTCTCTATCTGATTATCACCGCGCTGTTCACGTTCATCTTCAACAAAATCGAGAAGAAATTCTCGGTGTACGAATAAGGAGGTGTCCCGATGGAAAATCAGGAAGCGTTCATGCTGGAAACGCAGCATGTTTCCAAACATTACGGCAAGCTGGAAGTCTTGAAGGACATCAACCTGCAAGTCAAAAAGGGCGAAGTCATTTGCCTGATTGGCCCGTCCGGCGCGGGCAAATCCACCTATCTGCGCTCGCTGAACCAGCTGGAGACGATTACGGGCGGCAAAATCTTCATCAAGGGGCATCTGCTGCTGCACCGCGAGCATGACCACACGGTCGAGCGCATCGACAAGAAGACGCAGCAGCAGCTTCTGCTGGAAATGGGCATGTGCTTTCAGCGCTTCAACCTCTTCCCGCACAAGACGGTGCTGGACAACGTGATGATGTCGCCGATTATCGTCAAGCACGAGGACAAGGAGCAGGTACGGCAGGAGGCGCTGACGCTGCTTGACCGCGTTGGCTTGAAGAGCAAAGCGGATGAATATCCGAACCGCCTCTCCGGCGGACAGCAGCAGCGCGTGGCGATTGCGCGCGCCTTGGCGATGAAACCGGAAATTATGCTCTTCGACGAGCCGACCTCCGCCCTTGACCCGGAGCTGGTCGGCGAGGTGCTGAACGTTATGAAAGACCTTGCGTCCGAGGGCATGACAATGCTGTGCGTGACGCACGAAATGGGCTTTGCGAAGGAAGTATGCAACCGCGTGCTGTTCATGGCGGACGGCTACATCATCGAGGAAGGCACGCCGACGCAAGTGTTTGAAGACCCGCAGAATCAGCGCACGAAGGCGTTTTTGCGGTCGGTGCTGAATGCGTAAGTGAATAAAAAAGCTCGTCGAAGAACTGCTGTACTCTTCGACGAGCTTTTTCTATGCAGCTGACGGGGAAAATGCACATTGTGTTTGTAACCTGTGGATAAACACGCGGGCACAGTATGAGAGTGCACTCAACCCAATCGCGCGGAAGGGTCAAGGGAGGAACTCCCTTGCAGGGTGCAGGGGCAGCGCCCCTGCTGGGGTCAAGGGGCAAAGCCCCTTGCGGAGTCCAGAGGCAGAGCCTCTGGCGTTCCTCATCAGAATATCAAGTCCATGCTCCGCAGTTTTTCGCGAAGCCAGCTTTCGGATAGGCCGGATTTCTGCGACATTTCGCGAATCGTTAAACCCGATAGGTATGCGTCAGACAGTACCTCCGGGTCGCTCAGGTTGTCCCAGTCGATATCCGGGACGGTAGGCGCGGGCGGGGGCGTGTAGACGGGCTTGGGTGGCATCGGCTTGGGGGCGGTGCGCACCGGGTTGCGGAACGCGGCGGACTGCGCACGCTCCGCCAGCAGCTTCACATTCGCCTTCATCTTCCGCTCCTGCGCCACATATGGGCGAATCACCCCAAGAAACGCTTCGCCGTAGCGCGCGGTCTTGATTTCGCCCATGCCGCTGACGCTCCGCATTCCGTCCAGCGTTTCCGGCTTGCGCCGCGCCATGGACGTTAGGGTTGCGTCGCTGCAAATGATAAACGGCGCAACGTGATAGAGCTTCGAGAGCGCCATCCGCACCTGCCGCAGCTGCTCGAATAAATCGCCGCCTGCCGGGGCTTCGATTTTCCCGATGCTGCCGATCTTCTCCGCCGTCACCTGCTGCCCCAGATGTGCGCCGTCCGCTCCTCGCCGCCGCTGCCGGGCGATTTCCTCCGCCTCGCCGTAGCGCGCGCCGCAGCAGGCGCTGCAATGCCCGCAATCCTGCGCGGTATTCTCCCCGAAGTACCGCAGGATAAACGCCCGCAGGCAGCCGGGCTTCGTGCAGTAATCCACCATTCGGTTCAGGCGGTTCATGTCCTGATAGCGCACTGCCGACTGCTCCGCCGCCGTCATGTTCTCGTTCGGCTCGGTGTGCTCAATCATCCACTTCGCGGTGAAAATGTCCGACCCGTTGTACAGCAGGATGCACTCCGCCGCCTCGCCGTCGCGTCCGGCGCGCCCCGCCTCCTGATAGTACGCCTCCATCGAGCGCGGCATTTGGTAGTGGATGACAAACCGCACGTTGGATTTGTCGATGCCCATGCCGAACGCGTTCGTCGCGACCATCACCGGGCAGGTGTCGTACTGAAATTTTTCCTGATTCTCCTTGCGCTCCTCGTCGCTCAATCCCGCGTGATAGCGCGTCGCGTCGATGCCCGCGCGAATCAGCTTGTCGCAGACCTGTTCGACCGCCTTGCGCGTTGCGCAGTAGACGATGCCGCTTTCGCCGCGTTTCCGGCGGAGAATATCCATGAGGGCAGCATCGCGGTTCTTGGGGCGGATGACCTCGAAGTAGAGGTTCGGGCGGTCGAAGCCGGTCGTGACCGTTTCCGGGTTTTGCAGGCGCAATAGGCGGATGATGTCCTGCCGGACGCGCTCGGTTGCGGTCGCGGTGAATGCGCCCATGACCGGGCGGGTGGGCAGCGAATCGACGAAATCCGCGATGCGCAGATACACCGGGCGGAAATCCTGCCCCCACTGGGAGACACAGTGCGCCTCATCCACCGCAAGCAGAGAAATCGGCATGGATTGCGCCATCGCCTGAAACGAGGGCGTTTCGAGGCGCTCCGGGGCGACGTAGATGATTTTGTACGCACCCTGCCGCGCGCGCTGCATGGCGAGTTCCATCTGGCGCGGGGTGAGTGAGCTGTTGAGGTACGCAGCTGGAACGCCCGCGCTCTTGAGTGCCGCCACCTGATCCGCCATCAGCGAAATCAGTGGCGAAATAACAATCGCGACCCCAGGCATCATCAGCGCCGGCACTTGATAGCACATGGATTTTCCTGCGCCCGTGGGCATGACGCCCAGTGCGTCCCGGTGGTGCGTCAGCGCATTCACCATCACTTCCTGCCCCGGTCGGAACGCCTCATGCCCAAAGTACTTCCGCAGGGTTTCCTGTGCTTGCATCCGTTTTTTTCCTTTCTTATGGGAGGACGTGGGGAGGCGCCAGAGGCTCTGCCTCTGGACTCCGGCAGGGCTCTGCCCTGCACC
>OMDM01000769.1_pt1 | contig 12098 bp, 13 predicted proteins | sample 1673801 | NCBI WGS metagenome assembly OMDM01 (sample SAMEA103958127, study PRJEB25191) | human gut metagenome | biome: human-associated habitat [ENVO:00009003]; feature: intestine environment [ENVO:2100002]; material: feces | place: Germany | collected 2013/2015 | reverse complement strand
TTTGTGCCGACCAGAATATCCATGGGGCGCTGCTTCACGTCACGGATTGCTTTATATGCAGAAGCGGCTACGGCGTGAAGATCTTTCTCGCCGTCGTCTACAATAATATAAAAGTCAAGGTCGCTCTCCGCATGAGCGGTACCTCTTGCAAAAGAACCGAACAAATAAATACAAATAGGATTGACCTGTTCAATGAGCTTTTGTTTTATGATTTCAATTTCGTCCATAAATGCCCCCCTTTCGCTCATAATACTATAGCAAGCTGCAAAACAATAATCAATGACGAATAGAAAAGAGGGAACCTTTGAAAAAGATGATATTTGTATGGGCGCTGTTGCTTCCTTTTGCAGAAATGGTGTGTTATAATATAAAAAACGAAAAATGATGCTGTGTTTTTGCACCTTATATTGTGCGTTGTTCTGATAGTTCGTCTGTTCAGGTCAAGATTGATACAGCCTTAGCAGCAGACATTTCCGCAACACACAATGCCCCACTTTGGCAAACAAATTGGGATTCGCCTCTTTTATCAGACTCCTCTGTACAAAAATATGCAATGAAGACAGAAGATGGCGAGTTGGTCGCTTTAGCAGCATATCAGATCTCCGGTCGTAAAGCATACGTTTACATTCTTTACGCAGAAAGCGCACCAGCAAGCAACCCCGTTCTTACCAAGAAAGCGGAACGGAAGTATTGCGGAATCGGTGCAGCTTTGATCGCGTTTGGCATTAAATTCTCCATTGACAACGGATGCCGCGGAGATGTGGTATTTGACGCAAAAACAGATGAGTTGGCCAAGCACTATGCGGAAGATTTCGGTGCCAAACGGATCCCCAGCGCAGCGAGCGGAGGACCGAAACGTTTTATGCTTGCAGACGAGGATGCTTGGTTGCTGTTCTCAAAGTACTTAGTAGAGGAGGAGCAGGAACATGGATAAAAAGAACAATGCACAATATGTGATCGACGAATTAGCATCGCAGGCGGGCGGCTACTTTTCAATGCCCACACAAGAAGACATTGCGTACACAGATTTGCTTTTCGATGTTTGCCGGCAATTTGGTATCCGATACTATTCGGCTTCTGCCAAGGAAAAGGCTTTCGTCGAAGAAGTAACAAGGGTGACATGGGCGAAGCAGCAGGAAACCGCGACGGGAATCAAACAAAATATTCGCCCCGCGGTCTCGGCGTAACATCCAAGGGTTGCTGCAGAATCTAAAATATCAGAACAAAGAAACGGGAAGATCCGAAATGCTTTCGGATCTTCCCGTTTTATGATTATAGAATGACATATATGGGAAGCTGATGCCGAGACACTGGAAAACAGAAAAGTGAGGCCCCGGCTTCGGAGCCTCACAGACGCTTTCTTTCGGGATATCCCTATTCAGCCTGCGGCAACGCTTGCCCAAGCAGCACTCCACACCCGACCGAAGCCGAACCGGCCGGATGCTTCTACATGACGATAAACAGTCAAGCTGTTATCTGCATTTTAATTATAAGGTTTTTGTTGACTTTTTTCAACTGGTTTTTCGAACGCATCAGGGACGATACATATAGAATCTATTTCAATTTTTTCGACTGTCAACGCATAGTGCTGCGGCAGATATGCTTTTTTGAGCTCGCTGACAACTGTACTGACCGGCAAATAGACCCTGTAGGCTTGCCCCACAGACAGCCGCTTGTTCTTTTCGACGCAGAAGATGACCTGTTCTCCGTCTGCTTTTTGCAGAATGACCCTGCGCTGGTGCTGAAATGGAATGCTGGAAACTGCAAGGCAGACACCGTCTTCTGCACGGTAGCGCTCATTTGCAAGCAGTACATAAAGCTCTGCGCAGCGGATGCCGCAGAAAAGCAAGAGCAATGCGCTGAGGATCAGAAACGTCCGGTCGCCGGAGAAGGCGGAAATGATGGCTGCGGCCAGAAACGGCAGGCAGAGCAGCAGCGACAGCAGCCACTTCTGCAGCAGCGGCGCAGGCCACGCAAGAATCTTTTTCATGGTCAGCACCGTTCAAAGACGATCTGCTTGTGCAGATACAGGTTTGCGATTGCCGCCGAGACAGGGCGTGCCTGCCGGGACGCTGCCATCAGGATCGGCAGATTCTCGCTGGTGGTCAATTCATCGTCATACAGGCAGTCCATGAGCTGCGCATCGGAACGAAGCGTCCGCACACCGCGTTCGGCGCATTTGATCAACTCCGCACTGCTGAGAAGCGCCTGATTTGCCAGCCGCACGATCTGCCGTTCCGCTGCATCCTGTTTTGGGCGTGAGAACAGGCGAATTGCTTTAGAGAACGGCGCACCGTCCCAAATCCAGAGCTTTAGGAACGCGCCGAACCGCAGAAACGGATTTGCAGATACCGGTGCGATATACAGACACGAAAGCAGATCATAGAGCGATTCATACTCGCTGCCGCCGTGCCCCTCCGCGACCAGCCCGCGGGTGACAAGCCGGTCGATGCAGTCGTCCAACGTCCGGCGGGACGTAAATGACAGCCCGCGCGTCAGCTTCAGATAGGTTTCCGCGATCTGGCTGCGTGACAGGATACGCCATGCAAGACTGCTCCAAACGGTCATTTCCTGTACGTCGAGCATATATTCCTTCCGGCCGACGATGACGACGGGATATTTCTTGCCGTCCAGTGTGCGATGACATTTGAAATGCCCAACGGCTGCGTATTTCGCGTATTCCATAACAGTACCTCCAATGTGCTTTTATTTTTCTTTTACGGGTGTGCCAGAAGAATTTCAACAAGCGATGTCGAAAGCGTCCAGAAAATCCGGGTCGCTGCGGAGCTTCTTTGCCGCGCGGGAGATCCATGCGCCGACATTATTGGAACTGGTGTGATAGAGAACCGCAATGTCCTTGCAGTCAAAGCCCTTCGTTTTGAGGACGAGCGCGTCAACGCCGAGCTTTGCAACACCACGATAATGCTTCTTGCAGGAGGTAAGCACTGCGCCGGTGTCCACACCGGAAAAATGCGCATGATCTGTGCATACCGGCGTTGGGAGGCTTGCGTCCGGGTCGTCCAGCGACTGCTCTGAGATGTATTTGCGCCAGCTTGTCTGCTTGCGGCAGCAGTCGATCAGATGGTTGCGGATGACCGTGATGGCGTAGGTCTTGAACGAAGTGCCGCCATGATAGCTTGCTGCCGCATGGCAGAGCGCAACGCACCCCTCCTGAAAGAGATCGTCATATTCCATATGGCAGTTGCTTTTGGGGATAAGCCTTGCAATCGTCCACTGGACAAATTCCAAGCTGTTTTCTACGAGCAGTTGCTGTTCAGCGGTCAACACGATGCTGCTTCGATCCATTTTGTTTCACCTTCCTTTGTGCGTTCAAAAAATCCTTGCAAAGCAATATAACCTGGTCACACCGATACTCCGAGAAGTTGGCAATATGTGCGTCCGCTTCCGGGATGCCGAGCCGGACGCACAGCCATGCGTAAGCATCCTGTTTGCGCATGAAACCTTTCTCCCAAAGCTGGTTGAAGGTCCGATGTGCCTGCATCCGTTTTTGGCGAAGCGATTTGTCTGCAAGCGTTCCCATCGGCAGACCAGTCGCCTTGTGCGCCTGTACATAAGCGTCGCAGGCGGGATACCGGGAGCAGACGTACAGTTTCGCTGCACGGTCTTTTGTGTGGATGCCGTAGATGCTGCTGGCCGGGCGAAGCTGTGCCGGCGCGTGGCAGTATGGACAGGTAATGTGGGCTTTTTTCAAATGGAAATCCTCCTATGTATTACTCAGAAGGAAGAAGGGAGAGTATCTGTAAACAGCAGCTTTCATCGTCTGACAAGCACCAGTTGAGATATAACGCATAAATATCCTCAAAGGCGCTGCGGGAGAGGTTGCCGCGGCATTCCATTGGGTCGATCCGCTGCGCGGTGAGACGTTCATATTCGGCAGCGGGGATCAAAACAGGCTTGCCGCCGGCATCTGCGCTCATCAGATAACCAGAACACGGCGAATGACATTTGCAGACACCGCAGGAGATGAAACAGGCATTTCGCCAGTTTCCGCGGCAGGCGGTCAGAAATTCTGCAAGCTGTTGGATGGTTGTCCTCATAGGTTTGTCCTCCAAATCCTTCTATAACAATACGCACCGCAAAACGGCAAAACGGTCACTTGAACCTGTGAATTTTCTGTAAATTATGAAAATGCACCCGGTCAGCAGTGCTGATCGGGTGCAGATTTCAGCCGATGATCCAGAAAGGCCCGCCGGAACCGGCAGCTTTGCTGGCCTCATTCAGAATAATGGACAGCTCCCAGCTCTGTTCGCTCCGCGTCCGGCTGGCTGGATCGGCAACGAGGATCTTTTCATCTTGGACGCCGCGCAGCACAATAAAATGTCCGGACGAGGTAAAATGCCCAGCGGACATGATGGCGACGACCAGCTTGCTGCTGGAAAGCGCGTCCGTGATCCGCTGCGGCTCCGATGCGGTGCAGCCGGAGACTGGCAGGCCCCACGCTTCGGCGGCTGCCGGGATGAGCGCGTGATACGAACCGCTTCCGCTGCACCAGTAGCCGTGCTCATATGACCACTTTGCCATCTCCACGGGATCGACCAGATCGTCCGTGAGAGAAGACACTACCATTGCCATGCAAGTCGGGCCGCAGCCGTAGCCGCCGATATCGTCGGTGCCATAGGGCTTGTTCGCATAGCGTTCATCGAGCTGATTGTAATAGACGACCTCTGTGCTGCCATCTGTGTAGCGGATGTTTCCAAGCGCAGGGATCGTGAAGCCGCTCTCAGACGAGGAAAGATTCTGAAACAGGCCGTCGCCCAGAAACAGGCTGAGATTCTCGGCAAAGTTCTGCGCAAGCGTCTTCTGCTCGGCGGTCAGATGAAAAATGGAGTCGGCAAAATACGCTTCGCCGCGATAGGTCAGTGTGTAAACCCGCACTGTCACCTCACGAAGCTCTGTGACCTCCTCGCCGTCTTCATTGAGAATGGTTTCTTCTATCTCGCGCGTTTCGTCCTCATAAGTATAGTCGTACAGTTCACCAATACCAGAGCGCAGAAGCTGCTTCATATCCTCCAGAGAAATGGCGGCAACATCCGTATCGCGGTAGGCACAGTATTGCGAGATGAACAGATTGACGTTGTTGATGCGCTCGTTCTCATACGGGTTGACGATCTCATACTGGTCGGCGATGGACGCGGCAAAATCGTCCGCGATCCGCTGCTCGGCGTCGGCAATGCCGCTGCCGAGCAGGTCGCTGACTGCAAATGCGATCTCGTTCATGTTTTCGGTGATTGCCGTCTGATCGTTCAGAATGGTGGTATCGCCGGTGGTCTGCGCCGTGCCGCCGAAGATCAGCGTTGGAAGCATCACAAGGAACAGCAGCGGGATCGCAAGGATGGCGAGCAGCGCAAGAAGAATCTTCTTCCCGTGCTTGGCTGCCGCGATTGCGACACTGGCAGCCGCGCCGTAGGGACCGCCGAGGGCGGCCCCATTTGCAGCTGCGGCCGTGATCTTACCTGCTTTTGCGGCGCCTTCCACGACCTTTGCGGCAGTACTGCCGACCTGAACCGCTTCGTCCAGCCCGGTCTGACGACTATCGTTTACGCCCATTCGAGTACAAAGACGACCGACATGATCTCCTGCCCGGTCACAGGCTGAGAGACGGCGGACACGACGGCATCATAGTTGATGGAGAGTGCGTCTGCTTCTTTGACCGTCCACGGCGCAGCCAGTGTGAAGACCTCGGAATCGCCGGTTTTGCTGGTCTCGGAAGAATTGATCTTGAAGCCGACCTGCTTGGCATCCACTTTGGCCTTTGCCATGTTGGTCGAATACGGAACAAACTCCCAACCGTTTTTGCTGGTAACGCTGACGGAAGAAACCATTACATCACCGGTAGAATTGTTGACGATGGAAGCGGAAGCAACATAGACCTTACCGGCTTCGTCCACGACGAGCGGCAGGGTCGCCGGAACTGTCACCGAAAACAACTCAGTAATTTCCCAGTGCGCATAATACGTTGTCGCAGCAGTTTCCTTGAAAACGGTGTTTGCCGTAACTTCTGTACCGCCGTCTTTCTCTGTAAACCAGCCTAAAAATTCGGCGTTTTTACGTTCCGGATCGGTGGGGAGAACGAGTTTTTCACCGTAAGTCTGCTCGGTCGCTTCCGAACGTCCGTCGCCAAGGTTCCATGTCACAGTATAGGTGTTTGCAGTGAATTGCGCATAGAACGTCTGGCTGGTCGTAATCGACGTGACGGTGTTATAGAGCTTGCCGCCCGTTTTTTCGGTATACCAGTTCTTGAATGTGTATCCGGTTTTCACAGGAGAAGCGCTGGGCGCGGTCGGCTTGCTGTTCGGCTTCATGGTTTCGGAAAAGCTGGCCTTGCCGTCGATCGTGCCGCCGTTGCTGCCTGCGTCCCATGTGACCGTCAACGAAACCGTTGCGCCGCAATCGTCGCACTTGCCGTCACCGTTCGCGTCGGTGTGGTCAGCGTATTCATAGCCAGAATCGCCGCAGGCCGAACAGCTTTTTGTTCTGCGATGCTGCGTTTCGTCGTATTTTGACCAGCTTCCGTAGGAATAACTGTGCGAGCCAGTCTCGGTTGTACTGTAACCGCAAACGCCGCACGACACGCTGCGGCTGTGCTGCGTCGAGGATGATCTGCTCCAAGACCCGTAGGACAGGCTGTGCGCGCCATACTCATAATCTGAGCTGCCACAATTCATGCAATACTTCGATCTCTGGTGCTGGCTGGACGAGTATTGCATCCAATTTCCATAGCTCATGCTGTGGCTGTCGTAGTCATAGGACGAATATCCGCAATTACGGCAATAGCTTTCGCGCCGGTGCTGCGATGCAGAATATTCTTCCCATGAACCATAACTCATGCTGTGGCCGCTGGCATAAATCGTCTCAGATTTTGTCTGACCGCAAGCGCAGGAGTACGAACGGTAGCCGTTGCTGGTACAGGTGGCAGCCTGCTCATTCTGAAGAATCCATGTGTGGCTGCCGCAGTCCGGGCAGGTACCGGAACCGTAACCACCAGCGCCGTGACTCTTATAGGTGTAAGTGCCAAGGTACTGGACGTAGTGGCAGAGATAACACTCATTATAGTTTGCATGACCGCGAGACGAATGTGCGACTTCAACGTATGTGCCCTGGAACGAATACTTTCCGCATGAAGGGCAGTTGCCAATGATGGAGCCGGTGGACTGAACAGAGATACCCGGTGCTTTTTTGATGCCGCTGGTCGCAGCAGAGCCAGCATCTGCATTCTGGTACACACCATAGAGGTCATAAAAATAGCGTTCGCTGCGGTTGGATGCAGCCCAATCGTAAGTGTGGAACGGCACAGACGATTTGGGGTAGCCGATCAGGTAGCCGATATAGAGTGTATCGCCGCCGTCCGATTCCCGCCAGAACGCATCTTCGCCAATGCTCTCCAAGATGTCCTCTCCGTAATAAATTGTGAGCGTAGACAGCTTCGGGCAGTTGTAAAAGGCGTGTTTGCCAATTGTCGGCGTGGTGCCGGGGATCTCAGCCGTGGTCAGATTGACGCAGTCCTCAAACCAGTACGCGAGATCGGAAATTCGGAGGTTTTCCATGTCATCAAACCAGACCTGCGTGATCTGATCCCGGACAGCCGCCCAAGGCTGGTCGTCCTTGCTGGTGAAAGGATCACAATCGCCGGAGCCGGAGATCATCAGCCAGTTGTGTTCGTTCAGCTCCCACTTGATCTTGCTGCCGGGGATCGTGCCGGAGGTGGCTGTTTCGGTAGACGCAGCCACGTCTTCGTCAGGGGCGCTGTCGTAGACAGTGTGTGTTTCCGGTTCAGCGGCGAATACAGCCACGGACAGAGAGAACAGCATACACAGAGCCAGCACAAATGCGGTGAATTTTTTGAAATTCTTCATTATGCAGCCTCCTTTTCGTTTACAGCCGCAATCGTGAAGATCACGGTCGCGGCGTTGATGTTCGTGACGGCTTCACTGGCAGAAACCTTTGCCTTATAGCGGATGGCAAGATTCTTCTCAGCCGGAATCGCTGGAAACGCACCGTCTGCAAGCGTCAGGCTGCCCGCGCCCTTGGTCGAGCAGCCATTGATGGACAGCGCGATGCTGTTTTTTTCTGCACTGAAATCATCGAAATTTCCGATTTCAAACGTACCTGCCTGCACGTCAACCTTTGTGACTTTAATTGCGCCGATCTTTCCGGTATTTGTGATGGCGGCGTTATTTGCACAAACGACGTAACCATCTACCAGCGACACGGGCAGACAAGCCGGAACCGTACACGAAATCGGCGTGACGGTATTGACTACCGTAAGGGTAATTGGCACTTTTGCTTCGGTCGTTTCAGCCGCCGACACACCCACGGACAGTGATAGGATCATTGCCAGTGTCAGGAGTAAAGTGATAACTTTTTTCTTACTCATCACTGCACCTCCTTGGGCCAGAGATACGCGACATGGAGTGTCAATTCCGTGTTCAGTGTGCCGATTTCCTTGCCGTCACGGAACGCAGTCACAATGACCGTACAATCCACATTGCCGAACTCTGGCGTTTCCAGAAGCGTCAGACTTGAAATGCTCTTGCCTGCGGCAAGCTCAAAAGTATCTGCAATCAGAGTATTGTCCTTGTTGCGGCGAATCTCGATTTTGTAAGTGTCACCTTTGCTGTTATTCGTAAACTCGGCTTTCACGCTGGATTCTCCGACCAGAGCATATAGATGAGCAGGAGCAGTAAGAGCAATCTGGCTGTCCGCGACAATCGCGTTGAGTTGCTTTTGGGCTTCGCGCAGTCCGCTGACATCGTAAAAGATGATCTCAGTCTCTTTGTTCTGCTTTGCGCGCTCGGTGATTCTGGTTTTGATCGTGTCAATCACGGCGAGGGTGGAATCTCTGTCATAAATGACTTTGACCGCATCGTCTACGCGGGCTACGACAACAGCGGGCATATTCGTCCCAGCGTTGCAGTACACGGCTTTTGTACCACCGCCCCAGACGAGCAGACGACCCTTGACGGTCACATTGTCCAGCACAATTTTACCATCCGCTGCACCACAGCCGATGATAAGATCACCATCCACGGTCAGGTCTTTCAATTCAACGTCAGCAGTGCGAACCAATACGCTGCCCTTGATGTCCTTGTCGTAGCTGCCTTTTGCGGTGATGTATGTGCCGATGATGTTATGGAAAATCTGCGCAAATTCCGCGCGTGTGATATTGTCCAGCGGAGCAAGGACTTTGCCGCGGCCGTGAATATAGTCCGCACCGACCATCGCGCGCACATAAGGCATCGCCCAGTTGGAAATCTCGCTACGGTCGGAAAACGCGGACAGATCCGTTTTGGAATACGAATCGTAGTCCAACTCCAGCGCACGGGCAACGACCGTCAGGGCTTCCTGCCGTGTGATGGGCGCGTCCGGGGCCATTGCCGTGTTCGATCTGCCGTTGTATGTTCCCATTTGCACCGCCATGGCCACATCTTCAAAATACCATTTGTCTTTGGAAACATCCTTGTACTTGGAAATGTCAGCTTTGGCGTAGCAGCCGAAAGATCTGTTGATGATTGCGGCCATCTCCGCGCGGGTCATTGCGCCATTCGGGTCGATAATGCTGCTGGATTTACCGTAAAGCAAGCCGTTGTCCACGGCGGCACTGACAGCATCCGCGTACCATGCGTTGCGGTCAAAGTCCTTGAAATCTGTAGCTTTTCTGGCTGTGCTTGCCGCCGATGCCGAAACCGCCAGCGACAGGCAGGACGCCACGGCAAGAAGCATTGCGAGGATTCGTTTGTGTTTCATGTTGAAGTCCTCCTGTTAGAATTTAAGGGGAACGCTTTTGGCGTTCCCCTTTGCAATAGCGAGTAGATTAGACTGCATCCCAAGCAATAATGAACAGGACGCTTGCGATTGCAGTGTTGGTGACCGCTTCGGAAACCGGAGTCACAATGGCGTCATACGCAATGCCGATGCTGTTCGCGGAGGTATCGCCCACGCCGGACATGTAGCAGCCTTCCACGGCGCTGTCCAGAAGCGTCTGCTTGCTGGCGTTTTTGCTGTCGGTCAGCTTCTTTTCGCCGTTGCCGAGGGAAATCTGGAAGCCGAACTTGTTGGCGTTGACCTTTTCATGGGCGAGCGTGGCCTTGTCGCCGAACGCAGCCAGCGACCAGCCCTGCGCGGCTTCGATGCTCACGGAATTGACCTTGACAGCGCCGAACGAGTTGTTGACGATCTTCGCGTCGGTCGCAGTAGAAACTGTTCCATCCGTGCCAACAGCGATGGGCAGGACGGTCGGGACAGTGACGCTCATTTTGGTGGCTGCGGGGTCGCCGCCGATGCTGCCGTCAGCGGTGGACGAGAGCGTGACGCTGGAAGTGCCGGTGCCGCCCGAAGCATCAACCGTGTTGGCAGCGGAAGCGGAAATTGCGAGGGAAGCGATCATGCAGACCGCAAGGATGAGGGAAACGATTTTCTTAGTGTTCTTCATTGTAATGACTCCTTTGATTAAAATTAGTGTTGAATTGTGATGTTGATGATGGCCCCGGCTGTGCCGATAATGTCACCGGTTTCGGGGTCCAAGTTGTGAAAATACGCGGTACATTCGTATGTACCAGCGGGGAGAACAACGTCCAATTTCGCGCGTTCGATTTTGCTGCCGACGGCGATAGCGCCGGATTCGTAAATCTGTTCGCCCGTGTCATTGCGGACAATCTGGACCTTTTGTGGATAATTATTGATGCTCTCGTTTACGAGCATCAAGTTTCCCTCCGAAGAACCGTCCTCAAAGATTGGGGCAGTGTTGGCCGAAATGTTAATCATGCCCTCGGCCACTTTTTCATTCAGCCGCGCTTCGATTTCCTCCGGCGAAAGGTTATCCCAGCCGCCCTCAGTTGCAGACGAATCATAAACGATTCCGGCTTTGGCGCGAGCTTCTTCCTTTGTCGTGGGAGAGTGGAGCGTAACGATGATGAAAATGAGTGCGCCGATGGCGACGGCGGCAAGGACGCCAGCGCCGATCCAGACGGCGGTACGCGAGTTGGATTTGTGCTTGGGGTGGTAATTCATAGAGAATCCTCCTAGATCATAATTGTCAGGGCGGCACCACCAGACGGTGCAGTAATGCTCTGTGGTGCATATCAGTGTTCGGGCGATTTGATCGCGTCCTTTGCGGCCTGCCGTTTTGCTTGACGCTTATAGGCTTCCTCCCGGATTTTCAGTGCATCAAAAACTACGCGCTTGACTTCTGCGACACTCGGCATTTCGCCAGGAAAGAAGTCCTTCAGTTCCGCGCCGGTAAATGTGACCTTCAATTCCGGGGCTTTCTTCGGCTTGATAATGGACGTGATCTTGTTTTCATCGACCTTATGTGCGGGGGCCAGAGAGGGCAGGTTTTTCTGCATCGTGTCCGCATGGCGGCTGGCCTCCTTTAGTGCGGTGGCCTGCGCCATGGAGGGAACGATCTGCTCTTTCTTCATAACGTCAACGACCTTTGTTTGCTCGTCCGGCTTCAGATACGCAAGCTCGACCGCCGTGTTGAATGGCAGCTTTTTATCGTCCACCTGCTGTTTCAGTTCTGGAACAAGGTCATTGATTTTGACAAGTCGGTTGACCTGATTGCGGCTGATACCCATATCCTCCGCAACGATCTGATCGGTGCGCTTCTTCGGTTCCGGGCTTGTAAGCTGCTCCATTTTGCTGCGTCGTCCGGCTTTTCGTGCAAGGGCCTCCATCTTCATTTTCGCGGCGCGGGCAAGCTCGGACGTTGGAATGTCCATGCGGTGCAGATTGCCGTCAACGACTTCAACACGCGCAGTATCGTCGTCCACCTGCGCGATAATGACCGGCACAGGATAATTCAGGCGGCTTGCAATGTCGTGGCGGCGGTGGCCGGAGATCAGTTCAAGACCGCCTTTTTCACGCGGCCTTGCCTTGACCGGCTCATTGATGCCGTTGTCGCGGATGGATTCGTACAGTTCGATGTAGTCCTTGACCTCGCGGTTAACCGAAAACGGATGATCGAGGAACTGATAGAAATAGGCCGGATGCAGGCGCATCGAAAAGCCTTCGCCCTCCTTCGGAATAGGCAGGCTGTTCAGTGCTTTTTCATCCGGGTAATCCAGACGATCCTCGAAAAT
>OMDM01000758.1_pt1 | contig 12199 bp, 9 predicted proteins | sample 1673801 | NCBI WGS metagenome assembly OMDM01 (sample SAMEA103958127, study PRJEB25191) | human gut metagenome | biome: human-associated habitat [ENVO:00009003]; feature: intestine environment [ENVO:2100002]; material: feces | place: Germany | collected 2013/2015 | reverse complement strand
CGACGAATCAGGGCTCTGCCCTGATAACCCGCAAGTTTTCTGAAGAAAACTTGACTAAAGACTTTATTCGTCGCTCCGCTATGGTCAATAAAACTTTGCCTTATCATTTTACCTGTTTGGTGCACACCTGTCAATTCACTTCTCTGTCCAAAAACCGTTGCGCGCGCCCAAAATCTGCGGTAAAATGATTTTATAACTTCAAATTTTCTCCGAAAGGATTTTTAGTATGTCCACCTCACAACCTACCCCTGTCCGCGGGCGGTTCGCGCCCAGCCCTTCGGGGCGCATGCACCTTGGCAACCTCTGCTGCGCGCTTCTTGCGTGGCTTTCCGTGCGCAGCCAAAACGGCGAGATGCTCCTGCGCATCGAAGACCTCGACCCCGACCGCTGCACACGCGAAAAAGCCGAGCTTTTAATGGACGATCTGACATGGCTCGGCCTCACTTGGGACGAAGGCCCCGGCCACGAGCGCACCCACGCCCCCTACTGCCAAAGCGCGCGCCGCGAGCTATACGAATCGGCGTTAAGTGAACTCCGCACCAAAAACGATGTTTACCCATGCTTTTGCACCCGCGCGGAGCTGCACGCGGTCTCCGCGCCCCATGCGGGCGATGGCACGTTCCGCTACCCCGGTTTATGCCGAAATTTGACGCCCGCCGAAGCCGAAGAAAAAAGCCGCACGCGCCACCCAAGCTTGCGTTTTCGCGCACCGGATAAATCCGTTACATTTGAAGATCTATACTGCGGCCCGCAAAATATAAATGTTCAGTCCACGTTTGGCGATTTCATTGTGCGCCGCAGCGACGGCGTGCACGCGTACCAGCTCGCCGTCACCGTAGACGATGCTTTAATGGGCGTGACGGAAGTCGTCCGCGGGCGTGACTTGCTCCCTTCCACCGGCTGCCAAATTCAGCTCTTTCACGCACTCGGCCACACACCGCCGCACTACGGGCACATTCCGCTGCTCGTCAATCGCGACGGCCGCCGTTTAAGTAAGCGCGAGCGCGACCTCGACATCGGCGTTCTGCGCACGCGTTTCACGCCCGAAGAACTCCTCGGCCGCATGGCAAATTTACTTGGTTTCCTCGACCGCCCGGAAAAAATCACCCTAACAGAGCTCATCCCGGTCTACAAAGCGTGGTATGAAACCGCCGACACACCGAAATTTCCGAAAAATTGCGTTGTCCCCGACAATTTCGCCATAAAATAGCCTGCAAATTTTCCATCGCTCCCCATAATTTCGATTGACGCTTATTTGTGTATATGGTATGATTTTACTTGATATGTGAATTTATTTTTCACAAATTTGTTACGATTGGGGAAGTTTACATGAAAGTCAATATCGGTACATATTCTTTCGGCGGCATTGCGAGCTATCTCGGCCTCGGGCCCACGCTGCTCGATAAATTCAAGACCATCGCGTCCCTCGGCTTTACGGGCGTCGAGCTGCTGCCGGTCGACCTCGATAACGACATTGAGGACATCAAAAAATGGCTGAAAGAGACCGGCCTTGAGGTTGTCTCCATCCACGCAGAGCCGACAGAAGAGATCGTCAAAAAGATTGCCGAGCTCGGCGGCAAGGCTGTCATCTGGGCAGGCACGCCGTTCTGCAACAAGGCAGAAGCCGTCGAAGTCGCGCACAAGCTCGACGAAATGGCAGAAATGGCAGAGCCGTACGGCATCAAGATCGGCTACCACAACCACAGTCAGGAATTCTTCATGGATGAGGGCAAAACGTTGCTTGAGCACCTGCTTGACAACAGCACAAAGTGCTACTCGCAGCTCGACTGCGGCTGGGCACAGAACGGCGGCTGCTATCCGCCTTCGTTCATCCGCCGCTATAAAAACCGCTTTGTCGCCATCCATGTAAAGGAAAACAGCAAGGTGCAGGGCCCCGGCCCGAGACCGGCTTCCCGCCACGCGGCAGAAGAGGCAGGCCACGCCAATCCGTTTGCCAACGTCAAGGAAATGCCGCTTGAAGAGCGCCAGAAGATTTTGGACGGCTTCAACGCGCACATGAACAGCCCCGAGGGCAAGAAGCAGTTTGAGGTACAGTGCCCCATGGGCGCGCCGGAGTCCAACATGAACTGGCAGGACATCAAAGACGCACTCGACGAGCAGGACTTTGAAGCATTCTGGGTCGTAGAGCGCGAAGGCTTCTACGACGAGCACGACAAGTGCATCGCCGACGACGCAAGGTGGATCAAAGAAAACATCCGCTAAATTTCATACACACGAAAAAAGGACTTCTTTTCGGAAGTCCTTTTTACTGTCTTTAAGTTGTTTATGCCGCCTTCTTATGACGCCCATGCTTTTCCATAAACGCCGGCAACGCTTCCATGCCCTGCGGCGTAACGGGGCGCACCCATTTGCCGGAGTACATGTGCCTCTGCATCAAAATGAGACGGATCGGCTCGTCGATATAACAGCACGCAAACACGATAAGGAACGGCGCTTTCCACACAAGGCCCGTCAGGCACACCAGCGGCAGCACCATCGCGTACATAAACGCAATTTCGCGGATTGTGCCGAACGCCGCGTCGCCCGCGGCTCTATACGTATCGTTCTGCACCCAGTTGCACATGCGAATAACCGCCGCCACGCAGTAAATCATCAGCATGTGCGAACCGATCTCCATCGATTCGCCGGAAAGACTCATCGCGGAAAGCAGCGGCTTGTGGATACCAAGCAGCACCAGACATACACACAAAATCGTGCTGCCGCACAGGAACACAAGGCGTTTTGCGCGCTCGTAGGCTGCGTCCAACTCGCCGGAGCCCACGCATGTGCCGACCAAAACGGAAGCCGCATTTGAGAAACCGGCAAAGAAGCTGATGACCATGCCCTCCAGCGTGCGGAACACCGCGATGGCCGCAATGGCCTGTTCGGACTGTCTGCCCAAAACAACGTTGATAACCATGTTGCCCACGCCGATGAGCACTTCGTTGCAGATGATGGGGAAGCACTTGACGAAGTAGATTTTCACCTGCTTCTTATTCCAGCGGAAATGCTTTTTAAAGTGGAACAGATACGGATACTTCTGCGCACGCGCCAAAATCAAAATGACCAAAACGTTGATAACCGCCGCCAAGGATGTTGCCAGCGCCGCGCCGCGCACGCCCATCTCCGGCAAGCCGAACTTTCCGTAAATGAACACCCAGTTAAGAAAAATATTCGATGCCACCGAGGCGATTGACGCAAACAGCGGGATGCGCACGCGCTCCGTAGAACGCAGCAGAGCGCTCATCGCCATGGAAAACACCTGCACGGGGTAACCGAAGCCGATGATGCGCAGATATTCCGCGCCAATTACCTGAATGCTCTCCTTATCCGTATAGAGCTTCATCACGGTTTCCGGCGCAAAAATCGCAAAGACGCCGAATGTAAGCCCCACGATCATCATGCAGGTCAGCGTCAGGCCGTAGGAATGGTCGATGCCGTCGTCATCCTGCGCGCCCCAATACTGCGAGAAAAACAGCATACCGCCGCCGAAAAAGCCCCAGTAGCCCGCAAACATCAGCGAGGAAAACTGTGCGCAAAGGCCCACCGCGCCCACGGTCGTTTCGCCCAGCGGCGCGATCATCATGGTGTCGATCATGCTGCCGGTTGTCGTCAGCATGTTCTGCAAAGCCACCGGGATCGCGATGATCGCAAGATTTTTCAGAAATTGTTTCCACGCAAATCGCGTCTTCGTTTTCATTGTATTTTCTCCCCAAAACTCTAAAATTCGGCCCGCGAACCCCGCAATGCCGCTTGTGAATCAGTATACCGTATTTCGCGACAAACTTCAATCCTTATTCCGCCGAATTTCCCTGCTTTTTATAACAATCCCGACATGTTTTCAACCGTTTTAAAGCACGCCCACAAAGCAAAAGTTGACCCCCTGATACCCATAAAGCAATGACGGAGGAAATGTCGGCTTCATGGGCCTTCAGGGGGTTGGCAAGTGTAGCTTGTTTATTTTGTTGTGCGCAGAAGCCTTACTTCTTCGGCTGAATCAGCGGATGGAAGCACATGACCTTTCTGACATCGTTCAGATAGGTTTCGCCCGGGCGCGATTTTCTGCATTCGTCCGTCGCATAGGGGCAGCGCGGTGCGAACTTGCAGTAGGTGATAGAATATTCCTTAGACTCCATATCCGGCAACGCCATGTCGTCATCCGCCCACTTGTCGCCGATACGCGGCACAGCGCTCATCAAAAGCTCCGTGTACGGGTGTGCAGGCTCGTCCATGATTTCCTTGGCCGGGCCGTACTCAATGAGACAGCCGCGGTACAGCGTTGCAATGTAATCGGATACATAGTACGCCGTGGAAAGGTCATGGGTGATGTAGATAAAGGAGACCTTGTACTTATCCTTCAGCTCCTTAAACAGGTTGACGATGTTCATTTTCATGGAAGCATCGATAGCCGCAACCGGTTCGTCGGCAATGATCAGCTTCGGACGGGTGATAAGCGCACGTGCAATGGAAACACGCTGCAGCTCGCCGCCGGAGAACTGGGTGGGGTATTTGCCCTTTACGACCGCCAGAGAGAGACCGACGCTCTTCAGGGCGTCATCTACAAGGTTTGTAGCTTCTGCTTTGTTTTTCGCAATGCCAAGGCGCAGCGCCGTGTTGAACAGGTAAGAGTCTACCGGCTTACGTGCGGAGAAAGACTCATACGGGTTCTGGAAAATCGGCTGCACTTCCAGCTTGAACTGCTTTGCGTTGTAGCTTTTCTTATCGCGGTAAGATTGGCCGTCCAGCACGATGTCGCCCATATCCGGGTTGTGCAGACGCAGAACCATCTTACACAGTGTGGACTTGCCGCAACCGGATTCGCCAACGACGGAGAGGATGACCGGCTTATCGTTGTCGATGGAAAGCGTAACGTCGTCAACCGCAACAAGCTTTTTGCCACGAATCATACCGCCTACGCGGAAGATTTTGCTGACGCCCTTGATTTCAAGCAATTTATCAGCCATTCTTCTCTCCCTCCTTCTTCAGCAAATGGCAGGCTGCAAAGCGGCCCGGCTTAACTTCAATGAACTCCGGAATCTCCTGACGGCAACGATCCGTAGCATGCGGGCAGCGTGCTGCGAAACGGCATCCCGGAGGCGGGTTCTTCAGTGCCGGCGGACGACCCGGAATACCGACCTTCTGGCTCTTATCGCCAACGCGCGGCAGGGAGTCAACCAGCATCTTCGTGTACGGATGGATCGGGTCATTAAAGATCGCATCGGTCGGGCCAAGCTCGATGATGCTGCCGGAATACATGATCGCCATGCGGTCCGTAATCTGATAATGCACGCCCATATCGTGGCTGACGATGACCATGGTGTTCTTGAGTTGCTTCTGCAAGCGCATCAGCATTTTCAAAATACCCTTCTGCACAACAACGTCCAGAGCGGTGGTCGGTTCGTCGGCAAGCACGACATTCGGGGACATAAAGGTCGCAAGCGCGATGATAACACGCTGGCGCATACCGCCGGAAAGCTGGAACGGATAAGATTCCAAAATATCCGGGGAAAGATTCAGCTCCTCGAGGTATTTTGCAACACGTGCGAGGGTCTGCTCTTTCGTTTCGTTCTTGCGGTCTTCCTGCGGGATAGAATCCAAAAACTGCTTTTTCAGGCGAACGATCGGGTTCAGAACGCTCTGCGCGGCCTGCGGAACGTAAGAAATGTTGTTCCACCAGGTCTTCTGAATGTTTCCGGATTCATAAGAAAAGGATTGTCCATTCTTTTCGCCGCTGAGGATAACCTTACCTTTGTCGATCTCCAGCGGGAACTCGATAATATCGTAGAGGGTCTTCAGCAGTGTGGTCTTGCCGCAGCCGGATTCACCGGCGATGCCGAATATCTCGTTATCGTGGATCTCAAAGTTCAGGTCGTTAAGGACGTGAACGTCACCGTCGATGAGCTTGTAAGAAGTGGACAGATTTTCGACTTTTAACATATTCGTTACCTGCCTCTCTTCATGGATAAGTAATCGTTATAGCCCGTAATGAGTAAGAACAGGCCGACAAACAGAATAACCGTTGCAACGATCGGTGCGCCGATCCAGAGATACTGCTTGTTGAAAATTGCGTTGTAGCTTCTTGCCCACTGAATCATGTTGCCGAGGGAGACAAGGTTGCCGGGGGAAAGACCCAGAACAGCAAGGCTCGACTCGGAACCGATAGCGGAAAGCGTAGCGTTCATAAAGTTGGAGAGCGACCAGGTCAGCGCATACGGCAGAATCTCGGTCACAACGATCTGCACCGTGCTTTCACCGGAGAACTTCGCCGTGTGGATAAAGTCGCGCTCTTTAATGCTCAGCGCCATGGAACGAATCTGGCGGCTCGGCCAAGCCCATGCGAACATGGCAAGCACAAGAGCCATCACGATCGTGGTGGAACTGCCCTTCATCAGGGAGGTCATCATGATGAGGATCGGCAGAGACGGAATAACAACGAACGTATCCGTAACAATCATCAGAACGCGGTCTAAAAGGCCACCGGCAAAACCGGAAAGCAGACCGACAAAAACACCGACAACCGTGCCGAGGAATGCCACGATGAGACCGATGACGAGCGAGTTGTGGATAGCTTCAATCAGCAGCCACACAACATCCTGACCCATACTGGTAGTGCCCAGCCAGTGTTCTGCGGAAGCACCCAGCTTATTCGGGTAGGTATTGAACGTGAACGGGTTCACGTGCGGTACATAGTAAACAACGAAACCGATGATAAAGAATATCAGGGTCACGATAAGACCGAACTTCAGGCGGAAGTTGGCTGCTTTCCAAAATTTTGCAAATTTTTTCATTACAACTTCCCTCCTTATCAACCGTAACGAATTCTCGGGTCGATGAACGGATATATAAGGTCAACAACCAACGTCGCCGTGGAAATCGCCACGATGGAAATCGTGATACATCCGAGGATCATGTTGTAATCGGACTGCAAAATCGCATTTTGGATCAGCGTACCGACACCCGGGTAACCGAAGATGATTTCTGTCATGATGGAACCGCCGAAAACGCCGCCAAGGCTCATGGCCAAAGCCGTAATCTGGGTCAGGATGGAGTTACGGAAAACGTAGCTCGCACCGATCTTCGCTTCGGAAATGCCGCGGTAACGTGCATATAAAACGAAGTCTTCTTCTGCAGTCGTGCCGGCAAGGGACTTCATAGAGATAATCCACCAGCCTGTGCCGAGCAGAAGCATGGAGATACCCGGCAGAACAGACGCTTTCAGAAGCGAACCGAGCCACTGTGCAAACGTGCCGCGGGTAAGCAGCGTTGTCTGGATTGGGAACCAGCCGAGGACGAACGCGAAGACAATCTGCAGAACAAGAGCGACAAGGAAGTACGGGATCGGGTAAATGCAGATCGCGATGCCTTCGAGAATTTTAGAGGATGTCTTGTTCTTGCGGAAACCTGCAAGCAAACCGATAAAGTTGCCGATGATCCATGCAAGCAGCGTGGTGGTCAGGGACAAACCGAGGGTGTACGGCAGGTTACGACCGATAATAGAGGTAACCGGCTCCGGATAGCTCATCAAAGACGGGCCAAAGTCAAACTGCAAAAGGCCATGCAGCAGGAAGTAGCCATACTGCTCAAGAAGAGTACCATCGAGACCGAATTGAATTCTAAGTTGTTGACGTAGCGCTTCCATTTCTGCCGGATCCATGTTGCCGGAACGGGATTGCATCTGGGCGATCATGTTCTCAACAGGATCGGAAGGGAACATACGCGGGATGAAGAAGATGAACGTAACGCCGATCAAGATCGTCAACGCCCACGCAAGGATACGCTGTAAAAAGAATGTTTTGAATTTCACAGCCACACTTCCTTATCTTATAGACAAATTACAACAGGATATTTTGGGAAATGAGAAAGAGGATGACGGACGTGGTCATGGGTATTCGGCACACGCCCTCATCCTCTTCAGATCATTTCAGATTAGTGCTATTGGATTTTCTCCAAGTATTCAAGCTATCAAATTAGCCCTGAACCGGCTGAATGTTCGGCAGCATGTACTTGAAGCAGCTCCACCACCACCACGGGCCGTTATAAGCGTTCTCGGCGTTCGGGTAGCCTTCCCAGTATGTGCTGTTGGTCGGAACGAACTTTGTGCCGTTCGTGAAGTTGATAGCCGGCATTTCCTTAACAGCTTCCTTCAGGAATTCCTGATGCAGCTCATAGGATCTGTCGCTGGTCGGGTCGGTGTTCGCAAGCTCGGTGAGGATCTTATCAACAGTCTCATCGTTCCAACGAGCGCCCTGACCGGAACCGGTCTCGCCAAGCGGCTTAATGAGGCGGCTGTCCCAACCGCTGATAGCGGAGTAGAAGTCCTTCAAGATACCGCCGGACGGCCAGTAACCTGCAAGATAGTAGTTGCCCTGGCCACCGTCAACGTCCCAAGTAGCGGAGCTCTTGGAAACGATGGTGCAATCGAGGCCGAAAGCCTGCAGCTGGTTGTAAGCAGCCTGAACGCCGCGGCCAGCCTGTGCTTCTGTATCAGCGAGGTAGCTGAGTTCGAGTGTAAACTTGGAACCGTTGAAGTACCAGCCGTCATCCTTCTTCTCAAAGCCGGCCTTGATGAGGAGCTTTTCGGCTGCTTCTGCATCGTGCTTCCACCAGCCTGCGCCGAACATATCGATGAGCTCTTCGTCGGTGCCGGTTACGCCGGTCTTCTCCGCCATGCGCTTTGCATAGCCGGTGTCGTACGGCTTAATGGTGGTGCCATCGCCGAGGTCAAGCTCGAAGTTTTCAAGCCAATCCTGCATCGGGATGGTGTAGGTGTCCTGCAGATACTTTGTGTTGTTCATCAGCGGGATCGGGGCCGCACGGCCTGCGCCCTGGAAGATGTTCATGGAGATCTGGTCGATATCGAGTGCAAGGGTGATAGCCCAACGGAAGTCGGCGTTATCATACGGAGCGCCCTGACCCTGAGAGAACACGAGGCCCTTTGCGCCCGGGTCGTCAGCGGTTGCGAACGGGAATTCGCTGTACCATGCGGAGATCTTATCGTTCTGGCCCTGCATAGCTTCAAGCTCTTCCATCGTAACTTCGGCCAGCACGTCAACTTCGTTGCTGACCATCTGCATCTGTCTGGAAGCGGAGTCGCCAAGGTAACGGAACCATACGTACTTAGCCGGAACCTGGTCTGCGGTGTAGCCGTAGTGGTCTGCGCCTACAACACCGAGGGTGCTGTCCTGCCAGTCGTCACGGAGCTTGTAGAGAATCCAGTCGCCGTTCGGGTCATAGTCATCTACGGTGTACGGGCCTGCTACGACCGGCTGCTCGTCCTTATAGGTCGTAACGTCAGCCTGCTGGGAGTAAATGTGTTCCGGAACGATGCGGTAATCGGTGCCCCATACGGTGATGCCGTAACGCTGCGTAAAGCGCGGGAAGGATTCCTTCATCGTGAACTTAACGGTGTAATCGTCAACCTTCTCAACCTTATCGATGTAGAGGTTGGTTGCGGCGGAAGCACCGATCTTATCGTTTTCTTTGATCATGTTGAACGTGAAGACAACGTCATCTGCGTTCAGGTCTTCGCCGTCGGACCACTTAAGGCCCTGACGGATCTTGACGGTCCATTCCGTAAAGTCTTCGTTCGGCGTGCCCATGTCGGCTGCAACTTCAGGATACTGCTCACCTGCAACGGTGTCCATTTCCCAAAGATGTGCGCTCATCAGCTGATGAATACCAAAGCCCATGGTCGTACCGCTCATGTAGCTGTTGAACTGACCCGGAGTGTCGGTCGGAGTCTGGGTCTCAACGACAAGCGTTTCGTCGCGGTTTGTGCCAACTGCCGTAACCTGACCTGCGGCGGCATTCGTGCCGGAGCCGGTAGATTCGGAAGCAGAAGACTCACTCGCGGCGCTGCTGGTGCTGTCAGTGGAGCCGGAGGATGCTGCACTGCTTGTGCTGCCGCCGCCACCGCAGCCGCTCAGGATGCCGGTGACGAGCATGGCCGCCGACAGAAGAACAGCTAAGGTCTTTTTCTTCATAATACAATACCTCTCTTGTTTTGTGAACCTGCGGTTCATAATGTGTTGAGATCACAAAGCATACCCCACTTTGTGATCCCCGGTGTTTTGAATTCCTGCAAATCGCAAAATTTATAGGAATCCCGCCATGAACTTTGCTTCGCAAAATTCATGACCCCCTATTTATCTTACAGCGCTTGTCCGTTCACTGACGTACCTTTCCCCCACACGCTCGCCTTTTTAGCATCCGGTACGGCGATGTGTGCATTTCGCTGAAAGCGGCGGTATTCAGAACATTCAAGCTCTGCGATAGCATCGGTCTATTGCTCCATAGCCGAAGACCAACGCTAATAAATAGCTTTAAGCTGTAGAACCAAGTGAAAAATAACCAAATTTTAATTCCGTTCTCGTTTTTTTATGTACATAGAATAACACCGTGTTCACGATTTGTCAATAAGTTTTCAAAAACTTTTCAGTATTTTTTCCAAATATTTTTAATAATGTTACTTTTATAATGCCATATACAACAAAAAGTGCATTTTGGGGAGCAATGTGAAATCGGTTTCCCATTTTAAAATTATGTAATTTTAATGTGCTTATATGCTTTTGTATACTTTGATACTTTAAGGCGCATAAATCTGCGATTTGTGGGCATTTTCAATAGTTTCAATTACAAGCATTGCGTTTTCATCCGCTACTCATTCTAATTTCATCAATATTATGTTTACTATTTCTATTTATTTTAAACCGATGTTGTCTATACTGCCCTACAACACCCGAAAAAAGGTGAAAAAAACGGCTGCCGCACCCGGCACACCGTTCTTTTCACCCTATATCCTTTATCCTGTGGCTTATACTCGGTTTTATAGGTCTCCATTCTATACACCTATATTCTTATAAATGTACATTTCGGCGTCTGAAACCGTTTCGGCATTTTTACCACCGGCTTCTCTGAATTCACCCCGGCAAACGAGCACCGCAGTATAGAAAACTTAACGCATGTTTGGAAGCTAAGCGCCCGGCTTTCCCTTTTATACTTCAAAGCACAATTTTCACTATTTTTCTCAAATACTTTTCAAATTCTTGTAAACTGTGTTATAATGGTAAAAATACTTGGCCGAAAGGCCGCTTTGCGTAATATACATGGATATTGCACAGGAGGTAAAGTTGTATGGAACAGAAAAAAGATTGGGTGAAGGATCTTATCGTGTATCAGGTCTACCCGCGCAGCTTTCAGGATTCTAACGGAGACGGTATCGGCGATATTCCCGGCATTTTAAGCCGCCTTGACCACCTTTCGGCGCTCGGCATCAACGCGCTGTGGCTCTCGCCCGTGTTCCGCTCGCCGAATGACGACAACGGCTACGACATCTCCGGGTACCGGGAGATCATGGACGAGTTCGGCACCATGGAAGATTGGGACGCGCTGTGTGCAGAGTGCCACAAGCGCGGCATCAAGGTCATTATGGACCTCGTCGTGAACCATTCCTCCGACGAGCATCCGTGGTTCCTCGAATCCAAAACCTCGCGCGATAACCCAAAAAGCGACTACTACATTTGGCGCGACCCGAAAAACGGCAAGGAGCCGAACAACTGGGCCTCCGTTTTCGGCGGCAGCGCGTGGGAATTTGTACCGGAGCGCGGGCAGTATTACTACCATCTGTTCTCCAAAAAGCAGCCCGACCTTAACTGGGCAACCCCCGCGTTGCGTGAAGAAATCTTCTCTATGATGGAATGGTGGGTGAAAAAAGGCGTGGACGGCTTTAGAGTGGACGCCATCAGCTACCTTGATAAGCCGCAGGATTTCCCGGATTCCGCAGAGCCGCCACAGCCGGACGGCTATTCGTTCAGTTCGAGTCTCATCAACGGTCGCCCCGGCACGCACGCCTATATCCGCGACATGAACCGCCGCGTGTTCTCGCCATATAACGTCATGACCGTGGGCGAAGTGGCGTCGAAAGACGCCGAGGAGCTCGCCCGCTACGTCAACACCGATGGCACTCTGAACAGGAACAACGCCTACAACGGCAACAACGGCCTGCGCCCCGCTTCGATGGATCGCCCGACTTATTAACCGCCCGGAAACGGGAGGCGAACACTGTGCCCCATCATCCAAGGAAGGCATATCCCTCCCGCAGCCGCGGCCGTCTGACCGGCCCGGTCATGGGTAAACACAAGACCGCCGATGCTCCCGGCGGCGCACGCAAAGCGTGGCCGGAGCTATACACGGCGGGGAG
>OMDM01000753.1_pt1 | contig 12243 bp, 12 predicted proteins | sample 1673801 | NCBI WGS metagenome assembly OMDM01 (sample SAMEA103958127, study PRJEB25191) | human gut metagenome | biome: human-associated habitat [ENVO:00009003]; feature: intestine environment [ENVO:2100002]; material: feces | place: Germany | collected 2013/2015 | reverse complement strand
GAGCCGAGCGCACTATTCTTTGCGCTTCGACTCACTTTTTCTTTTCCGGGTTGTGCCACAACCCCTTGCATATCAATTAAAGCTTACTGCCTATCCTGCGATAATATTTTCCTCGCCTCGTCCTTTACCCTGTCTTTGAGCCACCCCGGCGAAACAACCTCGCAATGACTTCCGAACCCCATCACAAAGCTCATTATATCTTCCTCGTTCTGCATTGTGCACCTGAGCTCGGTCGTGTCTTCATCAATAAGTGTCACTGTCTGATCTCTGCCGTAAATGCGTTCACGGGCAAGCATTGCGTATCTGCCGTGCAAACGAAGTGTTATCTCATGCAGTTCGCCGTTCTTTTTCATACCGAACTCATCAAGATAGTCGCTTTCCTTATATGTCGCAAGAATACGGAATTTATCCTCGGTGACTGTCATTGACTGAATACGGCTGAGCTTGAAGTACCGTATTTCATACGACTTCTTATCATACCCTAGCATAAACCATGCATTGTTATACATAAAGAGCTTGTATGGGTCAAAGCGGCGGTGCGACACCTTGTTTGACAGCGACAGATAGTCCATCTCAAGCTCTTTTCTGTGAGCTATGCACCCCGCCACGACTGAGTACCTCCTGCCAAGCTCCCGCTCGTCCACAGCAAGCGGAAAACGGTTTGATACAAATATATCCTGCGGCGTTCCGTGCTTCACTGCGGCAAAAACCTTGCCGATCGCTTTTTCATATTCACTGCCGTATGGAAAATCATTACGACACCTGAGATATTCAGACCCGGACGACAGGGCATTCTGCTCCTCGTCAGTCAGCTTTACCGATGGGATAAGCCGGTCTGCTATCAGATGATACCCACCGTATTTTCCCGGTATGCCCTCTATAAAATATCCTGCCTGTTCAAGCTCTGTGCGGTACTCCGCTATATTCCTGACATTTGTTTCGAGGATATCTGCAAGCTCCTGACCTTTATATACTCTGCCTGAGCTTAAAAGCTGAAGCATTTTCAGACAATTTGCCGTTTTACCCATGTATCTTCCTCCTTGTACAACAGAATAATACAAGGTAATTATACATTATTTATGTTACAAATGCAATTATCAGAGGCGAGCTAAAAACTCCTTTTTCTTCTCCGCAAACTCTTCTTCTGTAAGTATTCCGTTTTCTTTCATATCATGGAGCTGTTTTATCTGCTCCATCACAGCCTGAGGATCTTCCTTTTTAGCCGCGGGAGCACGGTTCTGAATATTCTGTGCCGCCTGCGAGGCTTTATCCTTCAGACTCTCTGCCGCACCGGCAATTCCGCCTGCCGCATTCTGCGCCATATTTCTTATGCCGTCGGTATTTATATTTAAGCCGGCGAGCGGTGATTTGGCTTCCGCGCCTGTATTTGTCGGCAATGCGGCGGTATCTGCTTCGGCAGAATTTACCGCGTCAAAGACCTTGTTGCCCTTAAGACCTAAGAACTGTATAACGGACATCGCGATAAGTGCAAGCATAAGTATAAGTATTATCCAGAAGCCTATCTGATAGCTAAGCTCGACCTTTGCCGAAACTCCCGTACCTGCCGCAGCTCCGCCTGCCGCCGCATTTACAGCGCCTGCCGCCGCACCTGGAGCTATGAACAGACAGATCGTTCCTGCAACCGAGCCGACTGCGGCGATTATCTTTCTGAACGGCTTTAACTGCGGGATATAACAGCTTGCCGCCACTGCCGCAAGACAAAGTATAAATGCAAAGCCGAAAATCCCGCCGTCTGTTACAAGTGAAAAGCCGTTCACTGACTGATCGGCGCTTCCGCCGCCGAAACCGCCGACAGATACTTCCGCCTTGACCGACATAAACGGAAGAAGCAGCGCAAGAACTATCAGAACACAGATAATTCCCATAAGATTTTTAAGTATAAATTCTTTATTGAGTTTCATAACAATCTCCTTTTGAATTAAAGCTTATCACTGTAGTATTCCTGTTCCTCACATATTACTATATTTCCGTCACCGATGAGCGTAGAAGAAGATATTTCAACACCCGAAGCAAAATTGAAATATATAACGTATGTGCCGTCATCATATGTAGCGAATGTGCCATCATCCCTGAGCGTTATATAATCGCCGTAGTTTTCATACAGATAATTGCTGAAAGCTCCATATGTCACATAACCGTCAAAATCGGTAAAGAAAGATATTATAGGACACTCGACCATAATCGCCTTGCCTCGTCCTAAGATCGGGTGGTCTTGAATAAAGTCTTTTCTGCAATAGTAGATATCAAGACCGTCCTTTTCGTAGCAGGCATAATATCCGGTATAAATGCTGGCTGTGATCCCCCATACATCGACAAAATCGTTATCAAAATAATACTGTATATAGTCCGGAAGTGCTATAGTTCCATTGGTAACAGCAGGAGCTTCAGCCTGTGTTTCAGCGGCTGTGGTTTCAGGTGCGGGAGTTGTAGCCGCTGTTGTCTGTGCGGCCGTTTCGGGCGCAGGAGTTGTTGCCGCTGTTGTCTGTGCGGTCGTTTCAGGTGCGGGAGTTGTAGCAGCCGTTGTAGTTGTCGTTTCGGGAGCAACCGTTGTCTGTGCCGATGTGGTATCAGGTGCTTCTGACGGTTCGTCATCTGAAACATCGGGTACGGAATAATCCGCTCCGTCCTTGTCGTAGATGCCGTTAAAAAGCCCACTGCCGTTTGCGTCCGCGACAATTGACATCTGCTTTTCGTTCACGTTTGCGGTGCAGGTGTCACTGTAGGTCTGACCGCCTGCAACGATCGTAAGTATCAGCTTACCGTCCGCGATATCGTATGAACCCTCATCGGACTGTGCCGTAACAGTACCGTCTGCCGCCGTCTGCTTGTATGACAGCTCCTTATTGTCCTTGAACCTCAGCTCATATGTGCTGTCGCCTGCTTTCTTGTACCAGGCACCGTAAATGTTTACCGTGTTCAGCTCCATCGTGGCGCTGACAGTGGGCTGATTTTCCCCTTTCTGACCGCTTATTATGAAATAAGCCGCCAATGCGACAACGATAACCGCCACTGCAACGCACAGCGCGATTATGCTGTTCTTGTTAGATGTTTTCTGTTCCATTTTTACTCCTCCTCATTTTTCTTCTTCAGAAGTTTTCTTATAGTTCTTTCCGAGTAGTTGTACTCGGTAGCTATCTTATTGAGCGAATCCGATGTACCGTCATAGATCCGCGTTGCCTCACGCGTTACATATTCCTTTGAATAGAGCCGTGTAGGAAAGTTAATCTGACTGCCCTTGAGCTGTTGATACAGCTTTACGGTGTTTTCAAAGCCGATAGTTTCGCATATCGAACCGTATACGCCGTTCAGCAATTCTGCCTTGTTATCCTTTTTATCCATAGCAACTCCCGCAAAAATTGTAATTGTATGTATTTTTTTAATTATACTACTGTACAGTGTGTCTTTTCTTCTGCCCTTTTCCACGGAAAACAGCATTGAAAAGTATCTTGCAATGTTCCTTTGCAAGTATATTAAAACACGGTTTGTCACATTATTTATGTATAAAATGAAAAACAAACGGAAAAAGGCGCAAAAAAATCCCGACCTTTTAAAGGTCGGGACAGACTTTGATATGTATTTATCACTCTGTAAGCTGTTCAAGCTCGGCAGCCATTGACTTTATCTGCTTCACCATCGAGTCGAGAGTCTGCGTTCCCGCAGAGTTCTCCTCTATAGCCGCCGCAACGTGCTGAAGAGCGTCACTGTTACCGGTGATATTATGGCTTACCGTGCCAAGCTCTCTTGTTACCGTTTCGCTGTTAGCAAAGACATTTGATATAACGCTGTTCATATCCTCTATGTTCTGCGTTACCTCCTTGTTTGAAGCACCGATATGCTCGGCTGAGCGGCGGATAGTTTCCATATCGGAAACGCCCTCTCTTGTAAGTGCCGCGTTGTGCTTCATTGCATCTGCCGCTTTTTCCACTCCGTTTGTTACCGCAGAAATGATATCGCCTATTTCTTCTGCCGCCGTGGCTGTCTTTTCGGAAAGATTTTTGATCTCGTCTGCGACTACCGCAAAGCCCGAGCCGGCTTCTCCCGCGTGACTGGCTTCAATTGACGCGTTTATCGCAAGTATATTTGTCTGGGTCGAAATGTCGGAAATAACATTTGATATAGCCGCTATCTTCTTGGACTGCGCCGCAAGGCTCAGTATCATATCGCAGGTATCATCGGTACTTGCGCTTATCTCTTCCATGCTCTGCGACGCGGCGGTTATCTTATTGTCATTATCGGCGGTTATCTCGTTCGCCTTTTCTGTAAGACCTGCTATTTTGCCGCTCATCTCCGAAAGACTGCGCAGACTCTCGGATATCTCTGTTATGTTCTGCTCGATCGATTTTATGGATTCCGCATTCGTATCGCTGTCGCGCATAACGTTCATCGTTTCGCCGGATATGCTGCTGTTGGCTTCGGCAGACGCTGAGGATACCTTTTCGAGCTCGTTTACCATATCTGCCATCGAGCCGGATATCTCAAGGGTCTTTTTATGTATCTCCTTCTGCTTTTCAGCACCCATAAGGCTTCCGAGCATTATCGCAGTACGTCTGCAAAGCACATAGATTATTGCCGATACGGCAATAAGCACTATGGTTCTGGGCATTATCAGATAGGTTATGAGCTGAGTTATGTTTTCTACATTATGATCCTCGACAAATCCGCAGATAAAGCAGACATACTGCGCACCCGCCGTACCGAGCACCGTGAACACTATCGTGAACATACTGAGCTTTGTCGAGAAGAACAGGCTCGCTATAGCTATAGGATATACATAAAGGATCACAACGTGGTATGCAAGTACACACGCAAGCACTGTTGTGAACAATACGGCACAGGCTACGGTAAAGTATTTTACCCAGCCCTTTTGGATCTTAAGGATATTTGTCACCAGTGTAGGCAGGAACAGCAGCACCTCGCCTATTATAAACGCGACCACCATTGTGGGCACCTGAACCTTGAATATCCCTACAATATCAAGTATCAGAACCAGCACAAACAGTATGCCTGTGACCCTCATTACGCTTGCCGCGGCCTTGTTTGCGGTAAGCTCATTTTGTTTTAATAATTCCATTTCTGGTTTTCCCCGCTATCATATATTTAATTTTCCCTTATTAAAAATCATTTCTTCTCTTTCGCATGCGCTGACTTTATCATTATAAGCGTACTCCTGAACTGCTCACTGAGCATATCGGAAACTTCCTTATCGGTGAACAGACAGATATTCGACGACAGTAATACGCCTATGCCGTAAGTGAATATCCATACCTGCCTGAAAAGCGTCATGGCATCTTCTCTTGACAGCGCATAATCGTGCATGATATATTCTATACATCTATCAGCGGTAACGCCGAGCATAGATGCAAACATTTTCTCAAAATCAAAGCTGTGATCCTGCTCACTCATAAACAGAAGCCTGTAAAGCTTAGGCTTTTCCTTGGCAAATGTGAGCATTTGCATTCCGACCTGCTTGAATGCCGGCATATCCGAGCTTCCCGTCTTTGCGTATTCGCTGAACAATTCCATAGCCGATTCATGGACAGCCCGTTCAAGCTCTTCCATATTTCTGAACGCAGTAAAGATAGGTCGTGTGGAAGTACCCATCGCTTCGGCAAGACTTCTTGCGTTGAGCATCTCCGCTCCGTTCTCGGTAACTATCCCAAGCGCTATTTCGGTTATTTCTTCTCTTGTATATTTTGCCCTGGGTGGCATAATATCACCTCGTGATATGGATTTTTATGTAATGCTCGTTGCACAATGCTCATATTATACCATAAATCAGGTCGGTGTAAACCGACACGGCGGTACGCCGTATTTTGTCGTCAGGCAAAAGATTTAATGGTAAAATGTTCTCAGACTTGCGGTGCGCCGCAAGCCGTGCTTTTGCACGGCAAAATCCGCCGAAATCGGATTTTTTGCCTGAGGTTATTATAGCATATTCCGATAAAAAGTCATGTCGATGCTTCTGAACAGGTTGACGTCATTTCCAAGGGCAGAATTTGAAGTAGCATATTGCCGCCCGCCGTTTTTCAATCCTGCACCAATTGCTGTCTGTTCAAAAAGCGGTCACAGCTTAACACCGTAACCGCTTTCTTATTGAATATTACTTTGTGTAACCCCGCCGTTTCGCTATCCTGAGCAAATTGCCGTCATTTCCAAAAGCGGAATTTGAAGCGGCACATTGCCGCAGGCGGAATTGTCAGTGGCGACTCGCTACTTAGCTGTCGAGAGTTTTGTTGTCGTCTATCTTCTCACCTAAGAACTTGGGAAGCTCCATGCCTGCCTGGTTGAACATTTCACCCATGGGAGGAACAGCTTTCATTATACCGCTGATAAAATCGGCTGTGGCGGTCTTGCCGTTTTCGCCCTTTGAGCCGCCGTCCCAAACGGTTACCTTGTCTATCTTGATGTTCTTGATAGCTTCTACCTGTATCTTCATCAGCTCTTCCATGTTGTTTGCAAGGATAAGCTTGATCGCACTGTCTGCGTTTCCGCCTGCGGCATTTACAAGCTCTCTCATACCGTCAGCCTGCTTTACGAGTATCTCCTGAGCACCTCGTGCCTGAGCTTCCATCTTTGCATAAAGAGCATCAGCCTCACCCTTTGCGGTACGGCGTGCAACCTCAGCCTGAGCCTCGGCCTCGATCTCAGCCTGCTCCTTGGCGATCTTTGCCTTAACGATAATGTCCGCCTGCTGTGTCGCAGTTTCGAGAGCGGCACGGGTCTGCTCTGCCTGCTGCTGTGCTATGTAGGCTTCTTCCTTTGCCTTTGCCGCCTGAACAGCTTCTGCGGCTGTAGCAAGACGCATTGATTCCGCTTCCTTTTCACGCCTTAAAGCCTCAGACTGAGCAACCTCAATCTTGGACTCGTTCTCACCCTTGATAGCAAGAGCGTTTGCGGCAGCAACCTGTATACGCTGGTCACGCTGAGCGTTAGCCTGACCGATCTCACCGTCACGATCCTTTTCGGCAACAGATTTCTTAGCATCGTTGATAGCCTTTGCGGCAGCTTCCTTACCGAGCGCTTCGATATATCCCGACTCATCGTTAATATCTGTTACGTTAACGTTGATAAGACGTAAGCCTATCTTCTTAAGCTCTATCTCAACGTTGTTTGATACGGCAACAAGGAACTTGTCACGGTCGTTATTGATCTCCTCAATCTCCATAGTAGCAACTACAAGACGTAACTGACCGAATATAATGTCCTTTGCAAGCTCCTGTATCTCGTTCATTCTCAGACCGAGCAGACGCTCAGCGGCATTCTGCATTATACCCGGCTCTGTCGAAATACCTACTGTGAATCTTGAGGGTACGTCAACACGGATATTCTGCTTTGACAGCGCGTTCTTCAAATCTACATTGATAGATATGGGCGTCAGATCCATAAACTGGTACGACTGGATAATAGGCATAATGAATGCCGCACCGCCGTGTACGCACTTAGCACTTCTTGCCTGACCGTTCTTGTCGCTTCCGACTTTACCGTAGATAACGAGTATCTTATCTGAGGGACACTTACGGTATCTTGATAAGATACCCATCAATAATGCGAATACGATAACTACCGCAACGCATATTGCAATTAAAATTTCGGGCTGCATGAATATTTCCTCCTGTAACTTAAAAATTGCTTTATTGCTTATTTATCCTTTTCAACCGCCACGACATCGCCACGCACGTCTATTATCCGCACCTGTGTTCCCGTGGGGATTGTTTCCTGCTCATCGGTGACCGCCGAAAGCTCTATGAAACGCTCTCCTGCCGCAACTGTCACCTTTCCCTCTCCGCTCTCGTTTGCGGGAATAGGGATATACACCCTGCCCTTTTCGCCAAGCAGTCTGCGCACATCAAGGCTTCCGTCCTGCGTCAGCTTCTTTGTTAGCTGAAGCACCTTTGCAACACCGAGCATCGCAAGGAATCCCAGCACAAGCGCAATTATTATAGCTATCGCAACGTGAAGTCCGAGCGAGGTACATATAATACCCGTCCAGCCGAATACGCACAGGAATGTCATAATTCCCTGCAATGTGAAAAGCTGCATTGTTCCGAAGTCTGACGGATTAGAGCCGTCGCCGATGGCTGTATGGTCACAACCGTCAATTGCATGAGCACCCGTAATATCAGGTGCATCTGTCGGAATATCGGAAACATCCGAAATGTCAAGTCCGTCAATCCCGCTTGTGTCACTAAACTCGACCCCTGTCCCGCCGTGACCTATACCTATCATCAGCAATATCGTCTGAATGACGATTATAAGTGTTGCGGGAATTGCTATACAATAAAAGATCTGCATTGTAATCCCCAGCGAAGCCCACCATTCTAACATATCTTTCACCCTTTCAAATTTCATATCAAACTGCTTTTGTGAACAGTCCAAACATAATAGCAACAAGTAATTTTACAGCCTGTTAAATTTAGTTTCTCTATTACGAACAGTAAACTTTGCGTTTATTCATTTCGCATTATTATGCGGTTTTTCTATCCCGTATAAGTATCTCTTTTTGCGCTGTATTATGCTAAATTCACATTGTTGAAATAACGATGCGTATATTCTGTTTAACAATTACTCTATGTATATCAATTGTTGTAGTATCCGAGCGTAAGCAAGATAAGGAAATTCTTATCTGCAAGCACCCACTCATCATTGATATAACGGAAATCTACAGTAAACTCAAACTTATCCGATTTGAACTCGTCATCACCGATAAGCGAATCGATGTAATCCATCTGGGCGTTGAAATCGTTCTTTAGCTCACTGTTGATCTTGGAATCGGTCTTTTCGTTGAACTTCTCCATATCAAAAGATGTGAAAGTACCGGTCACGCTACCGGTTCTGGCAGTTTTATCGGTCTTTTCGGTAAGATTATCACAAGTTACATAATTTTTGAATAACGATGCCATAGTTTCAGAATAACGTGATAGCCAGCTATCTTCATATGCAGTATCTGTATCTGAAAAGTAAAGCTCCATGCTTCTCTTGGAAAAGCTGCGGCAATATGAAGCAAGATCGTCATACTCACCTGCTTTGGCAAGACTCATTATCTCTTCTATGGTTTCCTTAGGAGTTAAGTGCTTGGTTTCGGTTGCCGTTTCACCTCTGTGACATCCCGCAAAAGTGAGCATAAATACCATGGTACATACCAAAATTAAGGCTCTTACGGCGTATCGTTTTATTTTTATATATGAAATATTCAACTTTATTAGTCCTTTCTGCTTATAGGCAGTAGCAGATTTTGCTATGTAAATTTAATTTACCTTAATTATAGCACATTTGAACGAAATGTCAATATCAAACCTTGCGTTTGCTCAAAATAAGCATTTTGCACAATTTCAGGATATATTTCTTGTGCATACCGCAGAAAACGATCTGAAATTGTGCCTTGATATTGATTTTTTCAGTAAACGCTCTTGATTTTTCTATGAGTATCTGCTAAACTATCAATATAAATGTAAATTTCATTTACCATAATCAAGTAAAGGTAATTATCTGTAACTGTGATAGAGTGTGAGAGGAGTGAGCACATGAATTCCGGAGAACTCGGAAAGCGAATTAAAGAAGCACGACTTGCCAAGAAGATGACTCAGTCAGAGCTTGTAGGCACATTTATCACAAGAAATATGCTTAGCCGTATTGAAAGCGGCAATGCCTGCCCGTCCGTGAAAACGCTTGAATATCTGGCAGGCCGGCTTGATCTGCCTGCAGGAAGCCTTATATCAGACGAAACACCCGATACCGATATACCCGACCAAAATGCAGAATTATTGATAAAAGCAAAACAAATGTACAAAAACCGCGATCACCTCGGATGTGTTGAAACAGCGGAAAAGCTCATCGGCACTGAATTTGAAGATGAGGGTCAAGCAATTATCGCACGTTGCTGTATTGCTTTGTCCGATAAAGCTACAGAAAACGGCGATAAGGCGGCGGCGGTAAAATATGCAAAGCAGGCGCTTGAGCTTGCCGACAAGGGCATTTACAAGAGCCGTGAGATAAGCGTTGACGCTACACTTAAGCTTTCGGAAATTGCAGGAGGAAAGTAATACGGATCTCATTATAGAGGTGTTATGCGATATACTTTTCGATACAGGAACAGCGACAAGCACAAGCCACAGAATGCCTAAACCGTTAAGGATAATCTGCTGTGTGCCGGCATCACTTGCTTTTGCCGTGATAATTGCGATAATGGCTATAGTTGCGGTAAACTGTATACAGGATATGCCTGTAGTAAGCATACTACTGCTCGGCGCACTTGATGTAATAATGATATTTTTACTGCTGAGTATAATCTCAAGAGCATTCGGAACAGGAAAATGCAAAAAGTGATTGACAAAACGACAGTTTTAGTGTATAATATTTATGTTCTGATATCGGAAGATGTCGGAACGTATATGCAGACGTATCGAAGTGGTCATAACGGGGCTGACTCGAAATCAGTTTGCGGGCAACCGCACGTGAGTTCGAATCTCACCGTCTGCGCCATCAAGAGGCTATAAAAAAGATATAGCCCGTGAAAACCCTGATTTTATTGGGGTTTTCACCGTTTTATACGGCAAAATTTTAGCGACCGATTTTGTAGATGTAAATCGGTCGTTTTCCCTTTATATAAGGTTTTGAACTCTCACACAACCGAACACCCAATACGCAGGCAGATAGAAATCAAAAATCTATAAGTAAAACAACCTTTTTTGCAGCTAAAGCACACAATGAACGGAGGTGAAATACTGTGCAGCTTCTTTATGGCGTACCTGAAGATATTGAAAAATGGATGGACTTAATAACAGAGGTTCGATGGGATTTTCCGGGGCTTGAAACACAGGAAAAGCTAAATGAGCATAAAACCAGCGTCCTGAAATTTATGGATAAACGACAGGCTGTTTGTGTAAAAGAAGAAGCCGAAATTGCAGGAGTTATATTGTTTTCGAGGGAACACAACATGATCTGCTGTCTCGCAGTTGCACCCCGATACCGTCGCCGCGGTGTGGCTACAATGCTTATGGTTGAGGCGCTTGCCAATTTAGACAGGGCAAAAGAAATATCGGTTTCTACATTTCGGGCTGATGATGTAAAAGGAATTGCACCAAGAACATTGTATGAGAAATTCGGTTTTGTTGCAGATGAACTTATAGAGGAATTCGATTACCCAAATCAAAAATTTGTCCTTTTCCCTGTCGGCGCAGAGCGAAAAGCCCGACAGATGTCTATTAACGGTATGGTTCGGGAAATCAGCCGTATTCTTGCGGACTGTGACCATACAATATATTTGTACGGTTCGTCTGCATTGAATGATTTCAGATTGGGTTGGAGCGATATTGATATTTTAGTCCTGACAGAGAAGCAAATATCCGAGTCACAGGCAAATTTGCTTGTAAATCTCCGCCGGACTATGCTCGCAGATGAACCCGATAATCTTTATTACCGTTCTTTTGAGGGCGCTATGCTCACCAGAAGTGCCTTTCTCGCAAACGCTGATGACCGAGTGGTTTATTGGGGTACAAGCGGAGAGAGAATTACCGACAGGTATTTGCTAGATGGCTTTGGCAAAACAGAACTGATTGAGAGCAGCGTTCTTTTGTACGGGAAGGATATACGAAAAGAACTGAGATATCCGGATTTACATGAGTTGTATGCCGATGTGAATCGTCACTATAAGACTATAAGAAAGTACGCACAAAGCACCGGAAGAAATTTTTATTCTTTCGGTTGGCTGTTGGATATATCTCGTTGCATATACATACTTCGCACAGGCAAGATTATTTCTAAAACAAAAGCGGCAGAATGGGCGCTTCAAAACAATCTCTGCCCGGATGTGCACGCTCTAACAACCGCATTGAATGTCCGCAAATGCCCGTTAAAGTACCGATATGATAAAGATACATTCGACTATGCTGAAACACTTGGCGAGGTTGTTCAGCGTTTTGCAGATGTGTTAGAAAAAGAATTGAAAGCAATTGAATAAGAAAAGGCGAAAAAAACTATTTTATAGTCCTCCCACAACAAAACCCTTGAAGGCTGAAAGTGGGTACTTATAAAGAAGTTTTTATGATTTAAAGATAAGGTTGAATTATGAACAGCATTTTGAAAAAAATCAGGCAAAGCGACGCCTTTAATGAGGAAAATCGAATCCCCTACACAAAGGCGATCGTGTTGATGAGCTTATTTACTTTTGTGTTTCTGGGCGCGGAATTTCTGTTTGTCAATATGATCTCCTGCACGGTTTCGGGG
>OMDM01000745.1_pt1 | contig 12363 bp, 27 predicted proteins | sample 1673801 | NCBI WGS metagenome assembly OMDM01 (sample SAMEA103958127, study PRJEB25191) | human gut metagenome | biome: human-associated habitat [ENVO:00009003]; feature: intestine environment [ENVO:2100002]; material: feces | place: Germany | collected 2013/2015 | reverse complement strand
ACTCCATTATAAAAGTCTAGTATTTACTAGGCTTTTTATTTTTTGTGTTGCATTTCGTGTTGCATTTGTACAAAATGAGCATTAGTCTGCTCGATAAATTGCTGTCTATAATCATCCATTGTCCCACGATAAATCTGTTTTAAAACCGCATCACTTGACCATCCGCCGCGTTCCATAATGTACTGATCCGGCACTCCGATTGCGTGCATAACAGAAGCAGAGTAGTGCCGAAGGTCATGAAATCTAAAATGAGGAAGGTCTAATTTTTTAATGGCTCTTTCAAATCGGCTTGTGATAACGTCCGGTGTAATATTAACGATGTACCCACTTTTCGGGAAAAGGTCCGTGACGTAGCTTGGTAAATCAATATATCGGTCGGATGATATAGTTTTGGTTGTCTTTTTTATGAGCTCGCCCTTGTCATTAAATACAGCCGCCTTATGGACGTGTATTACATTAACCTTTACATCCTCTGAATGTAGACCACATATCTCGGAGCGTCTGAGCGTGCCGCAGGATGCCAGATGCGTTGCTATAAGCATATCTTTATCCCCTGTATCATGGAAGTGCTGAATTAACCTACTCACATCCTCGTCGGTAGGCACATAAAAATCCGGTTTAACTCTCTGTGGCAATCTTGTTTTCAATACAATGTCGCAATCGTTTTCGTTTAGAATAGCTGACAAAAGACCATGAGCATTTTTGACGGTTTTCGGTGCGTGCTTACAGGAAAATGCATTTACCCATTCTTGGATGTCACGTTGCGTTATTTTGTGGATGTCCAAATCGTCAATCATATCAAAGTACGTGTCCATCTGCTTATATCCTCGTATCGTGGAGGCGGATAGTACATTACTCTTTCGCTCAATGTATTGTGTTCTGGCATCTTTAAAAGAGAGTGGCTTTTTATCTAAGCTGTTACTCGCTTTCTTATTCATTTTAAACTCCGCAACACGTAAATCTAACTCTTTCTTAGTAGGTGCCGTTATAGAAACGTATACACGCCTCATTTTCGGCTTTCCGTCCTTATCCAGTATATTTCTACCATTCTCGTCTAAAAGTGGCTCTGAGTGGCTATATACTTGCCTACGGAGCGTTCCACTTGGAAGTTCGTACTTTTTACGCTTTGCCATTGTATCTCCTCCTAAAAAAGTGTATAAAAAAGACAGCCTGTCTCTTGCAGACCGTCACCAAGAATGATACAATGTGAGTGAGTTCGAGGTATGCATTCTTGGATGTATACTTGCCGCTCTCGGTATTGCAGTACCGGGGGCGGTTTTTTATTAATGATTTTATAAAATAAATGTTCCGATAGCTTGTCCAATCTTAACAATATCGCTGTTTCCGGTAAATTCAAATTTTATTAAACCAACGCTGCTAAACCAAAGTTCCAATTCACTATCTAAGTCTAATACTCCGGCGGTTTCTACGGAGAACGCTTGTACCTTAGAATATGGCAAAGAAGTATAATCTTTCTTTTTTCCGGTCACACCTTGTACATTTACAGCAATCACTCTTTTGTCGGTAAATGTGACAGAATCACGAATACCTTTGTAACTACCGATAATATTCTCCCCCGGTATTAGAAGCTGGCTTACAGCTTCAGCGGCTGCATCAGAGCGTTTCAGTTTAATGAAACTTCCATTTTTGAAATCAATCATATCTGTCTCCTCCCGTGTGATTTTTTATTTTATTCTGATTTTGTAAGATGCATTGTTTTAGTTGTACCAAGTGCTGATGTTTCGTATGTTAATTCTCCGTCCTTATAAGAGAACTCTTTCGTATCGTCAGTAGAAGCTAATAAAGCACTATCTGTCTGCTCTTTATCTCTTTCAGAAGTCCAAGTGTATTTTTCGGTATCTTCTGTTGGAGCAATATATGTACCAACCCAATATATAGACTTTGAATCGCCGTTATCAGATACCCAATTAATAGTTATTACGTCATCTGAGATACTAGCTTCCATCCAACTTCCGTCATCATTCTCGGATGCCCATGTTCCAGTAAGGTCTAAAGGTTCTTTTTTCGCTTCTTCCTGTTTTGTACTTTCTTTTTCAGTGCTTTTACTATCAGTATTACCACAAGCACAAACAGAGATAGCTAATGTAGAGATTAATAAAACTGCTAAGATTTTCTTTTTCATAATCGTTTTCCTTTCGTTGATAAATTAATGTTTGATTTTTAATTTTAATTCCATTCTACAATGGTGTACTATCTCTTTTTACCATCTAACTCATCTCCCTTCATAATTTTTCATAGTTATTTATATAATTCAAGCACACTTAGCGGCTCGAAGTATATCGTGTAGTTATCAATGGTAGCACATAAACCATATTTGGATTTATAGCATTGTATTGCCTCTATTAGAAATTCTTCCGTAACATTGAGATATTCTGCAATTTCATAGCGGCTTTTACAAGCCATTTTATATGCGTCTATCAGTCCATTTAAACCAACGGCTCTATTATAAGCCCATAATCTGGCTCGATATTCCTGCTTCCTATTGGAAACCTTAGATTGGTCTAAGATATTACCAGTAGACGTATGATGGTGTCCTAATTCCTCTAAAAGTATACTATTTCGTTCTGCATCTGTGGTCAGCTTTGAACTGAGAGCCACGGAACCATCGCAATATAGACCTTTTATCTTATCACTATTAAAATAATGGTTTTCAAATATGTCTATATTTTCATTATCAGCTTCGTTTAAAAGCATTTCATAATCTGTCAAGCTATCACTCCCTTTTAACCCATTATAACTTTTTGTATGTACGATAAATGGAACTAGCCACGTTTCGATTTTATAAATTCAGCAAATTTTTTAATTTCGTCCAATTCTTCTTCTGTGTATTCATCTCCGTCAAAGTGTGCGGCGATAGTCTGCGGTTCGTCATCAATTCCAAGAAGTTCATCGGCAGATACATTTAATATGTCAGCAATCTTTTTGATGGTTTGAACATTTGGTTCACGATTTCCACTCTCATATAGAGAATATGTTGATTTAGCCACTCCTATTCCCTCGGCGATATCCTTTTGGGACAATCCTTTTCGTTCTCTAGCAATTTTTAAATTCTCGTTAAATTTTTCTCCCATTGTGACACCTCCTTTTACTTATGATTATAAGTATGTTCAGAAAACCTGTCAATAAAAAAAGTTTGCAAAATGTAAAGAAAAGCATTGACAAGTTTGCAAAAAGCAATTATATTATAATCAGAGTTTGCGAAACGCAAACAGAAAGGGGTGAAATGCGAATTGTTTAGAAATTTAGAGGCAGAGCAGGCTCGATTTGGATTTACAAATCAAACCGTGGCGGATAAGTTGGGAATTTCTAGAGTTTCTTATGAGAGCAAAAAGAAAACGGGAAAATTTACAACTTTAGAAATCAAGGCTCTTTGTAAATTGTTTAACTGCAAGTTTGATTACCTATTTAACACAGATAATGTCCATTAAACAGGATTTGGAAAGGAGAGTGAAAAAATATGGGAGAGTTTTATTCAGCTGATAAGCGTAAAGAGATATTAAAGGAAATGAGCATGCCAGAAAATAATTTCAAAGGAATGTCGGAAAAAACAGGATTGAAAATATTGGACGGAATTTACATTTTAATTGAAATGCTCCGAAAAGATGAACTTAACGGAGCAGAGAAAAGCAAACCTATTCTGGAGGAAGAAAACCAATAGTTCGTTTAGGTCTGTCTGGTTCTTTTTCTACTGATGTTAATAGGAAATTTAATTGATTTACATGTTGAATTAATGTAGACATTTTTCCGTTCACATATCCTTTAAAAACCATAAGAACAGATTTTTCGTAGCTTATTTCGGTTACCTGCATTATAACTGATTGACCAAAGTTTGTGAGAAGTATGCCGACCTCGTGTTCCGAATCCAATGATGATTCAAAAGATTTTATGTATTTTTGTAAAATTTCAAATTGGGTATCCGAATACGAATAAACAACAGGTAGAGGTTCAATTTCTGGTAGTTCAAGTTCTGGCAGTTGAAAATTTGGAATCATATAAACCACCCTTTCCTTTATATTTTAGCACTACCGTGCTAATGAAATAATTATACGATTTAAAAAGAGGAAACGCAAGTGAAGGAGGATAAGTAGATGAGATTTTATCAAACTGATTTTTTAGAGAGAATTGGCTTTGATTTTTATTGTGATATTGCTAATAAAATTGTTAAAGCTCGGAAAGGAAAAGGATGGACGCAGGCAGTATTAGCCAAAAGTACGAAAATATCCGAATCAAGAATTTCTAATATTGAGCGTGTAAAGGCAAGGGTAAAGTTAGTGGAATTAGAAATAATTGCAAAAGAACTTGGTGTTACTGTGAATTGGCTAATTGACGCAGAAGAGGATAGTCAGGTCGGTAAATGTCTTTATCTAGTTTGGCTCGAAGATGACGTGGATTTTAAATTTTATCAGAAATCCACTAGTAAAAGATTGGCATATCTTGAATTTGAAAAAAAGTTGAATGATCTAGGGTTTGAATTAACATCATTTGTAAATCCGAGAGTTCGGGTGTTCGTGGAGTTGGTTGGTGTTCCAGTCACAGAAAAAGATTTTAAAGACCATTTTCCTAAATTAGAAAACAGAGATACCGAAAAACTGCCGGAAAGATAATGCTTACGGTAAGAAAAGCATAGGAGATTTAATTTCTAAATTATCTTTTACAACAGAGAATATCCATTAAAGAGGACTTGGAAAGGAGGAAGGAAAATTGATTAGAAAAATTCATCGGGAACTTGTATTGATAAGAAAAGAACTCCAAGCTATTCGTGGTAGCGTAGAGTTCAATCCTGCTTCGTTAAGTGGAACTGTTGAAAAATCTGTTAGTCATCTTCAAGTATCCCAAGATTCACGATTGTGTCAAAAGTAATTTGTGCAGAAGTCTGTAGAGCTAGGATAATTACTTCTCCAGAAAAAGCAGCATATTCTTCTGGTGTTGATGGAGTTCCTTTTTCTTTTAGGACTTTTAACATTTCGCTTTTATTTCTATCAAGTATCTGTTGATAGATAGAGCAAAATTCGGATTTAGTCATAATAAGTTTCTCCTTTCCTTCGTATTTCAGCACGGAAATGCTGATAAGACGATTATAGGATTGGAGAATAAGAAAATCAACAATAAAAAGGGAGGTGTAGAAATGCCAAAATTAAAACCGAGTGACTTAGAAATTCAAAATAGAAATACCAGAGCAGTTATTAAATATTGTCAAGAACGTACCGGGGTCACAGATGATGCTTTAGCAAAGAGTATGTGCTGCACAGTTCGGACAGTTCAGAGAAAAAGACAGTATCCAGAGACACTCACTTTGAGAGATTTAAGAGTGCTGTCCAAGGTTTTGAAAATGACAGAAGAGCAGAAAGCGGAGTTATACGGAATGGGATAGGAAGGAGGATGTATGAAAAAGAAAATTAAAGTATGCACTCTCGGTGCCGTTTTGTGTGGAATCTGCATTTTAAGCATTCCAAAGATACCTAAGACAGATAGCCATTCAGACAAAGCTGAAAATGTAGAAGAGTGCTGTGTAGTACCGGAGTACAGGCTGATGATTATCACGCCGGATGATTTAGAGCAGGAAGCATACTATGACAGCTTAGAAATGCTTGCAATCTGTGTGGAAGCCGAGGCAGGAAACCAGCCATTAGATGGACGCAGGATGGTAGCAGATGTGATTTTGAACCGGGTGGACAACCCCGACTTCCCGGACACTATAGAGGGTGTCATATCACAGCCGTATCATTTTAGCAGCTACTGGGATGGAGGTATGGACAAGGTCATAGAGCCGTCGGAGCTGACCATAAAGGCGGTACAGATGGAGCTAGAGGAGAGAGGATACCCGGGGCTTCTATATTTCAAAGAGGGCGGATATTCCGATTATGGAACGCCGTGGAGAAAAGTGGGAGACCATTATTTCAGCACAAAAAAATAGCACCCATCAACTTTTGGAGAGAGTTTCGGTGCTATTTCCTAAGGACGATGCAAAAGCATCTGTCCGTATTCTAACATGAATTGGAGGAGATGCCAAGTGGCTTATTTTAGAATATGCAAGTTTTGTGGAGACAGGATTGACCCCGGTGAACATTGCGATTGCCGGGACAGAAAGAAAATCTATGTGGAACAGTTCAAACAAGGAAAAAACGGTCAGTTTGTGTTGCCGTTGAAGAAGGAGGAGAAAGAAGTATGTTAATGGTACCAGATGCACAGGTAAAAACTATCGAAGATGCTACCAGAGCACACATTGCTAAGAGTTATGTGGAAGAACTTATGAAAAATGATGAAGAAAGTAATTTCATCATTGCTGATAAATCAATTATGTGTTCGATTTTAGGTATTGAACAGAAGGTAAAAGAAGATGCTAGATAACTATGGTTTATGGGAGCAGCATGAGGCTGAGATTGAGAGACGAAGAAGATTAGAAGAGAAAGAGGAAGCCGAGTTTATCAAGGCAGATATGGAGGAAGATGAATATGAATGAAATAACATTTAATGTGGAGCAGAAAAATGGGGTTATCACAGTTAATTTTGACGAAATCAAGGAGCAGTTAGCTGCCGGCATGGAAGAATATCGTGGAATGGTATTCACGGAGGATTCTAAAGCAGATGCCAAGAAAACAGTTGCCAGCCTTAGAAAATTAAAAAAGGCAATCAGTGACCGCAGAATTGAGGTTAAGAAAAACTTTATGCAGCCGTACACCGAATTTGAGATGCAGGTCAAGGAACTGGATAAGCTGATTGATGAACCGATTAATTTTATTAATGGACAGGTGGAAGAGTTTGAAAGAAAGCGTGTTGCAGAGCGAAAAAAAGAGATAGACGCAATCTATGCAGAATGCATCGGAGAACTGGAGGACTACTTACCACTTTTGAAAATCTATGATTATAAGTGGGAGAATGCCACCACATCTAAAAAATCTATCCGGGAGGATATTGAGGAGCGTGTAAAAACCGTACGGCATGATATTGAGACGATTAAGGATATGCAGACAGATGCCGTGGACAAGGCTCTGGATAAATACAAAGCCACTTTAAATCTGGCAGATGCAATTACGTTTATTAATAACTGGGAGAAGCAGAAATCGGAGATTTTAAAAAGACAGGAAGAAGCTGTAAGAGCAGCAGAGGAAGAGCAGAACCAGCAGACAGAGCCACCGAAGAATGTCGCACCTCCATTAGAAGCGACACCATCCGGCGAGGAGAATGTGAAAGCCGAGACGGTACTTAAATATGAGATTCACGCAGACCTTTTCCAGAAAGCTCAGCTTGAGGCGTTTTTGAAAGAGCATAAGATTGAATATCGGAGGATTTAATGGATGGCAGAGACAGTAAGAAAAATGAACATTTACGAGGCAATTTCTAAATGCATGGAAGAGATTGGTGCGGTCGGGAAAAATGATAGAAATAATCAACAGGGATTCATGTACAGAGGCATTGACGCTGTCATGAATGCTATTAATCCGGCTCTTGTTAATAATCACGTGTTTGTCGTTCCAGAAGTCTTAGAACAGAGCAGGGAAGAACGCCCTTCAAAAAGTGGAGGTCTTTTAATTTACTCCATATGTAAAATTAAGTATACGTTTTTTGCGGAAGACGGCTCTTTTATTACCGCGGTGACCATTGGAGAAGGTATGGACAGCGGAGATAAGGCAACGAATAAGGCTATGGCAATCGCTTTCAAATATGCGTGCTTTCAAGTGTTCTGCATTCCTACCGAGGAAATGAAAGATCCTGATGCCGAAGTGCATGAGATTGCAGATAATAAACCGAAACCTGCAACAGCAGAGCAGTTACATAAAATAAATGAGTTTGTGGATGCCTATGCTGAGATGTGCGAGGGTGTGACTTCTAAAGATGTGTTTAATGAGCTTAAGAAGAAATATCATTTTAAACATACCGGAGATTTGAGCGTAGAACTCGCAGACAAGCTCATTGAGCAGGTCGAGGCTTGGTATCACAAGAAGAAAGAAGCGGATAGTTAATGGAACTGACAGGCAGAGCAATCGGTGTTTCAAGGGATTGGAACACCGATAAGCTGAACATCACGCTTGAGATTAATGAAGAAAGCGTATTGAAACATGGATACGATAAAATCAAGGACGCAGAGAAACTGAATATCAAAATATCAAAATACAGGCAGAAACGAAGCCTTGACGCAAACGCTTATTTCCATGTGCTTGTCGGAAAAATAGCGGACGCCTTGCAGCCGCCAATATCTAAGGCCAAATGTAAAAATATCCTGATTTGTAAATATGGACAGCCATTCTTACTGGATGATGGAAGTCCGATGATTTATAAGACAAATGCCCCGGTTTCTTTTATGGAGGAGCAAGAAACCCTACACTGTATCCCTGTTAAGTACGAGGATGATGCGACATTTTACAAGGTATATCGAGGAAGTCATGAGTATGACACAAAGGAGATGTCGGTATTAATTGACGGTACTGTTGCAGAAGCACAGGAACTTGGTATTGATACCGTATCCCCGGAAGAAATTAGAAAGATGAAGGAACGGTGGAATGTATGAGTAAGAGGCTTTGGAGTGTGTTCACAGAGGACATGGACCATTGTTATTTCACGGGTACCGCTCCGGTGGAGAGACATCATATCTTCGGTGGAGTAAACCGTAAGAATAGCGAGAAGTATGGATTTATCGTACCGCTGCGACCAGACATTCATCCGAATGGTGTGTATGCGGGTCAGAGTGCCAAGTTAATAGATTTAAAGCTAAAAACTATGGCTCAAGAGTATTTTGAGCGGGAATACGGCACCAGAGATGATTTTAGACGTATCTTCGGAAAGAGTTATTTATAGGTTGCAACACCTGAGCCTTGGGTACGGCTCAAAAGAAACTGCGAATGAATAATATATCACGATATTATAGCCATTGATACAGCCGCCTCTATCGGCGGCTGGGAAAGGAGAATCGTGGAATTTACGATTAATTTAAAACCGATTACAAAAAAGAATAGCCAGAGAATCATTGTGTGTCATAACAGACCGATGATTTTACCGTCTAAGGCATATTTGAAGTACGAGAAAGAGTGTAAGCCGTATATGCCGGACATTCCTAATCCGATAGATTACCAAATCAATGTGAAAGCAGTCTATTATATGCCGACGAGGCACCGTGTAGACCTTACGAACCTTCACGAAGCACTACATGACATCCTTGTGAAATATGGTGTCATTTTAGACGATAACAGCAAGATTATCGTGAGTACAGATGGGAGTAAGGTTCTGTACGATAAGGAGAATCCACGGACAGAAGTCACGATAACGAAAGTAGGTGGTGTGAGTGAGAATACTTGACTACATACCGATAGGACACAGGAATGCCGTGACAAGGAATCAGCTCATGATAGCTACCGGACTTTCTGACCGAAAGATTCGTGAAATGATAGAGACTGAGTGTACCAGAGAGCATCCGATACTTAACCTCCAGGATGGAAAAGGATATTTTCAACCGTCATGTGATGAAATGTATCTCGTGAGGCTCTACAGGGCACAGGAGAATAAAAGAACACTTAAGATTCGTAAGAAGGTATCTGAGTTAGACACTTACATAAAAAATCAGAATAATGAACTTGAGAGAAACCAGATAAGTATTTTTGATGTATTAGGTGGTGGGAAATGAGAGACAGCGTTGTTTTTTATCGCAGCTTTTACGAAGCTGTGAAAGAATTGCCACCGGAGGAATTTAAAAAATCGGTATCAGCCATTATGGAATATGGTCTTAATGATTTAGAACCGGAAACATCTGGGATTGAAAGAACGATATATCTTCTTTCTAAGCCACAGATTGATGCCAATAATAAAAGATACCAAAATGGAACCAAAGGCGGCAGACCAATAACCGAGCAAAAACCAAACCATAACCAAACCGAAACCAAACCAAAACCAAACAATAACCAAACCGAAACCAAAGCAGAACCTAAGGAAAAGGTAAATGTAAAGGATAAGGATAAGGTAAAGGATAAAGAGAGTGTATGCACGAGATTCGTGCCACCCACCCACCAAGATGTATCGGACTATTGTCAAGAAAAAGGATATACCAACGTTGACATAGAGAGGTTTATTGATTTTTATGAATCCAAGGGGTGGATGGTTGGTAAAAACAAAATGAAAGATTGGAGAGCGGCTGTAAGAAATTGGAATAGGAGCCAGCGGCAGGAATTGACCACCAAAGGTAATAAATTCAACAATTTCAACCAACGCCGGTATGATTATGACGCATTGGAACAGCAGTTACTCGGAGGGGGTGCGGCTCATGGGAAGTAGGAATAGCGGGAGGCATAGTGCTTTTCATTTAGAGCCATACACGGAAGAGATTCGTGGATTCATGGATAAGGGTTTTACATACCAGAAGACAGCAGATGCCATCAGCTTTCACTTTGACAGCATGGTGCCGGAATCGGCGGTAGCATATTTCTGCCGAAAACATGGGATAAAGAGCAGAATCACACAGGGATGTAGAAAAAGGCGGATAGACATACCGCATTGTGACGAGTGCGATTCCTGTAAGTTGGTGCAAAATGTATCCAGAAACAGGCGGTTTCGGGTGTGCACCGAAGAATGGATACAGATAGGCGAGAATATCTATACAAGCCCTATGGATTGCCCGAAAAGGGACATTGAAAAATATTGCGAAGGGAGATAACAGTATGAAGGAGATTCAGAAATCAGTGGCGGCACAGAAAGCCATATTTAACGGTCTGGAGAATGAATGGATAAAAGCCTGTGAGCGGTTGAAAAAATCCAGATGCGATTTATCAAAGATTAAAATAGTGCGGTCAGCGAATTAAAACGGAGGGTATAAAAATATGTGCAACTTAGAAAACGAATACCGCTACAACCCAGACTTCCGTGAGTACGTGGACAAGCATTGCAAGCGGTACAATTTAACGATTGATGAAGCATTGAGACAGGAGATAGTGAAGCAGGTGTATTTATACTATGCGGAGGTGTAGAAAACTGAAAGATGGAAAATCAAATAACAATGAATTTTGAAAGTGATGATTTAGCATTTGTTGAAGAATATGGAGCAATAGATGAAGCCCCGGACGAAGTATTTGAAAATTTCAAAAGCGTAAGAAGAGGGATGCAGAGAAATTTTCAAAAGCTGCAAGAACTTGATTACGAAGAGAAAATTGAAAGGCAGAAGAATGTTGCATACGAATTTTTAGAAAATCTTGGAGTACAGGGAAATAGCTGTCATGTTAGTGTGGGTGGTCTTGACAGCATCACACTATATATATGGCTTAAAAGCATAGGGATTAATGTTCCCGGAATTTCAGTATCCAGTCTTGAGGATAAGAGCATACAGAAAGTACATAAGGCACTCGGACTTGAGATTTTGAGGCCATATAAAAGCAAAGCAGAGGTTCTGAATGAATTAGGCTTCCCTGTGATTTCTAAAAAGATTGCCGGAAGAATAAATACGCTGCAGAATCCGACAGAAAAGAACCGAACAGTACGGCATGCCATCATCACAGGAAATTGCGGAGAAAAGGGGCATTTTGCTAAGAACAGCCGTATGAAGTTACCACAGAAGTGGCTTAAATTGTTCGGAGGATATGAAAATGAGAATGAGGGAGTGAATTACCAGAAGCCGGATTTTAAGGTTTCAAACGAATGCTGTTATTGGATGAAGGAAAAGCCATGTGATGATTGGGCGAAGGATCATAACTCTTATACATATCTGGGACTAATGGCAAGTGAGGGAGGACAGAGAGAAGAAGCGTTGGTAGAGCATGGGTGTAATTATTACGGAAAGACAGTCACACGGTCAGCTCCGTTTGCTATTTTCTACAGACAGGATTTATTGCAGCTTTCGTTAGAAATGGATAAGTGGTATCACGAACATATCGAAGTTTTTGAAAGTCTGTACTATGAGCAGGAATATAGCCGGGACAAAGACGGTAATGTGATTCCATATGAGCCATTAGATACCATCATACCGGAAATATACGGAAACATTAAAAGAGATGATGATGGAAACCTTAGGACCACCAAAGCACAGAGAACCGGATGTAGTATGTGTGGTTTCGGTATTCATCTGGAAGAACGACCACATAGATTTGACCAATTGCGTGAGCGTAATTCAAAGGAATGGGAATTTTATATGTACCGATGTTGTACGGATCCAGAGACTGGAGAAAAGTATGGTTGGGGCAGAGTGCTTGATTATATCGGCGTACCGTGGGAAGACGTTCCGGCGGTGCAGATAGAACTTAATTTATAAAAAAAGATGTTTGGTGTGCCACCCAAACATCTAGTTTATTGGTCAACTCGGTTAATGTATTTTTTAAATTTTAATTTTTTATTTGGCTGGCACGGCCTGTTAAACGATTTTTTTGACTT
>OMDM01000739.1_pt1 | contig 12435 bp, 16 predicted proteins | sample 1673801 | NCBI WGS metagenome assembly OMDM01 (sample SAMEA103958127, study PRJEB25191) | human gut metagenome | biome: human-associated habitat [ENVO:00009003]; feature: intestine environment [ENVO:2100002]; material: feces | place: Germany | collected 2013/2015 | reverse complement strand
ACCGCTCTGCCGGGAGCTGTTTTCTCTTGGGATCTTCCGGCAGGTGCTTTATCTGGATAAGAACAGGGCGTTTCACGCGGAAAGGATACAATATGCTGAAACTGATCGGATTGAGCCTGATCCTGGCAGCCTCCGGCGCAGTCGGCGCCGGACTGGCGGGGACAGTGCGGCGGCAGCAGGCGCAGACGCTTGCGCTGATCGATGCGCTGCTGCGTATCCGGCATGAGCTGCAGTACCGGCTGACGCCGCTGCCGGAGATCTTCGCCGCGCTCGGCGGCAGCCGGAACCGCGAGATCGCGGAGTTCTTTTCGCGCCTTGCGGCGCTGCTGTCCTCCGCGCAGACGTGCACGGTCGGCTATGCCTGCCGGCAGGCGCTGGCGCAGACGCGGGGGTTGAGCCTGTCCTCTGCGGCGCGGGGGACGATTTTGAGCCTGTTTGATTCGCTGGGGAGATATGACCTTGAGGGGAGCGTACAGGCGCTCGATCTGGCGTTGTCCCGCCTGCGGGAGGAGGTAAAAGCGCTGCAAAACAGCGCGGCAGCACGGTGCAGGACGTATCTGACGCTCGGCGTCTGCACGGGCCTTGCAGCGGCGGTGATCCTGATCTGATATGGATATTGACCTGATCTTTAAAATTGCCGCCGTCGGGATCATTGTCTCCATTCTCAATCAGGTTCTTGTGCGCTCCGGACGGGAGGAGCAGGCGACCATGACCTCGCTGGCTGCGCTGGTCGTGGTGCTGATGATCGTCGTGCAGCGCATTGCGGAGCTGTTTGACATGGTCAAGACGCTGTTTGAATTCTGATGGACACGGTAGGAAAGCTGATCGCGGCGGCGCTGCTTTGCAGCGTGATCTGCCTGCTTCTGAAAAAGCAGGCGCCGGAGCTGACGCTCTGCCTGTGCGTGCTGGTATGTGCGCTCTGCTTTCTGACGTCTTTTCCGTTTTTTTCGCCCATTCTGGCCTTTTTCCACCGGCTGCAGGAGCTGACCGGCCTGTCCGGCGCTGTATTCGCGCCGCTTTTCAAAACAGCCGCCATTGGACTGCTGGCGCAGATGGCCGCAACGATCTGCCGGGACAGCGGCCAGCAGGCGCTTGCGCAGGCCGTCGAGATCTGCTGCGGCTTTATCAGCTTTTATCTTGCGCTGCCGCTTTTGGAAATGGTGCTTTCTCTGCTGCAAATGATGATCGGAGGCTGATATGCGGCGCTGCGTAATTCTTCTTTGGATTCTGGCCGTGCTGACGGTTCCCGTTCTTGCGCTGGATGTTTTGGAGGAGGAACGGCAGATCCTGAATGTGGACACGCTGACGGACGGCCTGCCGGACGACGCGCAGGACGCGCTGCGCACGTACAGCCCGGCAGTGCGTACGGACCCTGGCGAAGCGATCCTTGCGGTCATCAAATGGGCCTCCGGGCTGTCGGTCAGTACACTGCGGGAGGCCGTGCAGACGGCGTCTTTGCTGCTGACGGCTGCGCTCGTCTGCCAGCTTGTGCGCCAGAGCGTCCCGGACGACCGGCTGCATATTCAGGCCATGACAGGAGCGCTGGCTATCACGCTGCTGTTCGCAACCAATATGAAAAGTATGCTCGGTCTGGCAGCCTCTGTGCTGGATGAAATGGAGGCGTATTCCAAGCTGCTGCTTCCGGTAATGTGCGGCGCGGCTGCTGCATCCGGGTCGCTGACGGGCGCAGGATCTCTGTATATGGCCTCGTCGTTGTTTTTCAGCCTGCTTATCTCGCTTGTCCGCAGTCTGCTCGTGCCGCTCGTATATGCGTTCATTGGCCTTGCCGCAGCCGAATGCGCGCTGCCCGGCGGGAAGCTCGCAAGCGTCCGGCGGCTCGTGGGCTGGTGCATAACCGTGCTCCTGAAGGGTGTGATGTATGTGTTCACGGCGTATCTGTCCCTGACGGGTCTGCTGTCCGGCAGCAGCGACGATGCGGCAATAAACGCGGCAAAATCTACGCTGTCTGCCGCGATCCCGGTCGTAGGCGGTATTGCGTCCGATGCGTCCGAGGCCGTGCTGCAAAGCGCGAAGCTGCTGCGCGCGACAGCAGGGACCTTCGGCATTCTGGCGGTGCTCGCGCTGGTGCTGGTCCCGTTTTTCAGGATCACGATCTGCTATCTGACCATGAAGCTGACGGCGGCAATCGCCGGCTTCGCGGCAGGGAAGGAGCACGCCGCCCTGATCGACGCGCAGAGCAGCGCTATGGGCTACGTGCTCGGCATGACCGGGAGCGCTGCGCTGATGCTCCTGTTCAGCACGTGCTGCTTTATGAAGGTGGCATCAGGATGATGGAGGTTGTGCGGGGATATCTGCTGCGCCTGACGGCAGGCGCATTTTTAAGCGCGGGGCTGCTGGCGCTCATTCCGAAGGGAACGTCCAAAAAAGCGGCGGCTGTTCTGTGCGGGCTTGTGATGCTGCTGCTGGCGCTTACGCCGCTGGCGCAGCTCGATTATGACGCGCTCTCAGAGGCGATCAGCCGTCTGGAGCTTGAAAAGGAGGAAGCGAGAACGGGAATCGAGATCCGGAACCAGGAGCTTGTGGCCAGGATCATATCAGGCCGCGTACAGGCATATATATTGGACAAAGCCGCCTCGCTGGGGCTGACCGTCACAGTCGAGCTTGAAATGGAGACGCGGGCGGCCACGCCGTATCCAAAGGCCGTGACGATCCACGGCGAGGCGACTCCGGCGCAGAAGCAGCAGCTTCAGCAATATCTGGAGCAGACCTTCGCCATTCCGGTGCAAAGGCAGGTATGGACGCCATGAGCACGCTGCAGCTGTCACAGCTGCGCGAACGGGCGGCGCAGCTGCTTCGCAAATACCGTATCCCACTGCTTGTGTTCCTGCTCGGCGTCGCGCTGGCGCTGGTGCCGGGAAAGACGAAGAAGACCGATGCGCAGCAGACCACGGCAGCGTCAGCAGACACGGCCTTCGATCTGTCCGCGACACAGAAGCAGCTGGAGGCGCTTTTATCCGCGATCGACGGAGCCGGACGCGTCCGGCTGATGCTGACGCTCTCGTCCGGCGAGCAGATCATCTATCAGACGGACAGCCGCACCGTGACCGCCTCCGGCAGTACGACGCAGGAGACGCAGACGGTCTTCCGGCAGCCGGGCGGCTCGGAAAAGGAACCGGCGGTGCAGTCGACCGTCTATCCAACGTATCAGGGGGCGCTCGTCGTCTGTGACGGCGCGGAGCGCGCAAGCGTCCGTCTTGCGGTCACACAGGCTGTATCGAGCCTCACGGGGCTCGGAAGCAATAAAATCGCAGTGGTAAAAATGAAAGGGCAATAGGAGGAATCTATATGAAAATCTGGAAGCGGAACGCGATCATCGCATCGGTATTGCTGCTGGTCTGTGCCGGCGTGTACCTCAACTGGTCAAAAGCGCAGAAGACGGATGTGCAGGACCTGACCGAGACGCTCTCGGCAGAGCAGGTGATGGGTGAGGGCACGCTGGTCGTGGCGGACAGTGAATCGCTGCCACAGGAGGCGGTCGCGGCTTCGACAAACGAGACGCAGGCGGCGGATTATTTCGCGCAGGTGCGCCTGAGCCGTCAGGAATCGAGAGACTCCGCCGTTGAATTGCTGGAGGAGACGATCGCCTACGACGAGGGCACGGAGGTCGGCGAAGCCGCCTGCCAGACGCTCAACAACATTGTCGGCACGGCGCTGAGCGAAGCGCAGATCGAAAGTCTTGTGATCGCCAAGGGGTACGATGACTGTGTGACATATATCAACGACGGCGTTGTCTGCGTGGCGGTTTCCGCGCCCGCGGAGGGACTGAGCGACGCGGACGCGGCGCTGATCTCGGATATTGTGACCTCGCAGACGGACTATATGCTTTCCCAGGTGCGCATCATCGAGGTCAAGCCCTGATTTTCGGGGATTTTCAGAAAGGGATTGCATTTTGACGGTTTTGTGGTAAAATGAATCCAATATAAAAGCAGAACCTTTTCTGAACCCTGAACAGGAGGAACCCAGTATGGCTGAAAAGAACGAGTATTTTACGCAGAAGCTTGAGAATGGAACGCTTCAGATCTCCGAAGACGTTGTGGCGTCCGTCGCGGCAGCCGCCGTGCTCGAGGTGGAGGGCGTCTGCGGCCTGTCCAGCAATATCAGCACCGATATCGCCGAAATGCTCGGCATGAAGACGATGGCGCGCGGCATCCGCCTGACACCGATGAAGGACGGCGCGGTCAAGATCGAATGCGACGTGGTCGCAAAGTTCGGCCAGAGCGTGTTTTCTCTCGCCAAGACCGTGCAGGACGCCGTCAAGTCCAGCGTGGAATCCGTCGCCGGGCTGACCGTCGCGCAGGTCAACGTCAATATCTGCGGCATTGCCATGCCGAAGGAATTAAAGAAATAACAAAAAGCAAACCCTTTGCTTGCGTAAAGGGTTTCTTTTTTGGAAGCACGGAAGAAAAGAAGCAAGGAGAACACTATGACAAGATCGAACGCCAGAGAGATCGCCTGCCATCTCGTTTTTGAGATGAACTTCAACGATATCACCGCCGGAGAAGCGCTGCGGACGCTCATGGAGGAGGACTATTACCCCACGCTCAAGGGCGAAACGGACGTCTACGCGGAAAAGCCGGATGGAAAGCAGCTGGAATACCTGACGAACGTGGTGCAGGGCGTGCAGGCGAAGCGGGAAGAGCTTGAAGGCTATATCACGAAATATTCCGTTGGCTGGAGCCTCAGCCGCATTGCCAGAATGGCCGTCGCCATTATGGAGGTCTGTATGTATGAGGCGCTGTATATCGACGACGCGCCCATCAGCGCCGCCATCAACGAGGCGGTCGAGCTGACGCGCAAATATGAAAACGAGGATGTGGTGTCCTTCGTCAACGGCATTCTCGGCGGCTTTGCGCGCGAGGTCCAGCAGTCATGCTGACGCTTGGCTTCGACACCAGCAACTATACCACTTCGGTGGCGGCATTTGACGGCGTGGGCGGAAAGAACTGCTCACGCCTTTTGGACGTGAAGCCGGGAGAGCTTGGGCTGCGGCAGTCCGACGCGCTGTTTGCGCACATCAAGCGCCTGCCGGAGCTGGTGGACGCGCTGTGTGCGTCCGTGAACATTGGGAACGTGACCGCCATCGGCGTCAGCACCCGGCCGCGTGCGGTCGAAGGCTCGTATATGCCGTGCTTTCTGGCCGGCTGGTCGCAGGCCAGCTGCCTCGCAAAAATTTTAAATGTCCCCCTTTACGAATTTTCCCACCAGCAGGGACATATCGCGGCGAGCCTCTGGTCAGCCGGGCGGCTGGAGCTGATGCAGACGCCGCATCTTGCGTGGCACCTGTCCGGCGGAACGACGGAGCTGCTGCTTGTGACCCCGGACGGCAAAACTGTCAGGGCCGAAAAGCTCGGCGGCACGAGCGATATCTCCGCCGGTCAGCTGATCGACCGCACGGGAAAGCTTCTGGGCCTGCCGTTTCCGGCGGGCAAGGCCGTCGACGCGCTGAGCCGGGAATCGGATTGTAAGGAGCGTTACCGCGTGAAGCTGAACGGATTGGAGTTTTCCTTCTCCGGCATCCAGAACAAGGCGGAAACGTTCTATTCCGACACGCAGAGCGCGGCTGATACGGCGCGGTTTGTCATGAACTGCATTGTGTCCTGCATCGCGGATGCGACGCGGACGGCGCTTGCGCAGTATCCGGGTCTGCCGGTCGTGTTTTCCGGCGGCGTCGCGTCCAACTCCATGCTGCGGGAGCGTATGCGGGAGTTTGCGCCTGTTTTTGCCGAGCCGCAATATTCCACGGACAACGCCATGGGGATCGCTGTTCTGACGGCCCTGCAGGAGGGCGTGTGATGGAACAGAATATCATCGCCGTTTCGCAGGTCAACGAGTATATCAAATTTCTGCTCGACCGCGACGAGCTGCTGACAAACCTCTGCGTGCGCGGCGAGGTCAGCAATTATAAAATCTATCCCTCCGGCCACCATTACTTTACGCTCAAGGATGCGGAGGGGGCGCTCAAATGCGTCATGTTCCGCTCCAGTGCCCAGCGCCTGCGCTTCCGGCCAGAAAACGGGATGCAGGTGATCGCATATGGACGTGTGACCGTCTTCCCGCGCGACGGCGCGTACCAGCTCTATTGCAGTGCGCTGACGGCAGACGGCGCGGGCGATTTGTATGTCGCGTTCGAGCAGCTGAAGGAAAAGCTCTCCAGGGAGGGCCTGTTTGACCCGGCGCACAAAAAGCCGCTGCCCAGATACCCACATACGATCGCCATCATCACATCTGCCGCAGGCGCGGCGATCATGGATATGCTCCGTATTCTGGCAAAGCGCTATCCGCTGGCAAAGATCAAGCTCCTGCCTGTGCGCGTGCAGGGGGCGGAGGCTCCCGCCGAGATCGCGGGTGCGATCCGCTACGCGAACCACTATCAGGTTGCCGACCTGATCATCACCGGACGAGGCGGCGGCTCCATGGAGGATCTCTGGGCCTTCAACGACGAGCGCGTGGCGCGGGCGATCTATGCTTCAGAGATCCCGGTCATTTCCGCTGTCGGCCATGAGCCGGATGTGACGATCTCCGATTATGTCGCGGATCTTCGTGCCGCAACGCCCAGCAACGCCGCCGAGCTTGCCGTGCCGGACCGACAGGAGCTGCTGAAAAAGCTTTCCATGATGCAGACGGCCATGCAGCAGAGCGTACAGAAAACGCTCAAGCTCAGCCGCCAGCGGCTGAACAGCCTTGCAGAAAAGCGTGTGCTGCAAAGTCCGCTGAATTACGTCGAGGACCGACGCGTCCTGCTGGATTTCCTGTCTACCCGGCTGCACGCTGCCGGACAGAAGACACTCCACGAAAAAAAGCAGCGCTTTGTCCGCCTGACCGCAGCGCTTGATGCGATGAGTCCTTTAAAGGTGCTCTCCCGCGGCTACAGCATGGTGACGGATGAGACGGGAACGCTCGTCACAAGCGCCGGAGCCGTAACAACCGGCCAGCGCATCCATGTCAGCCTGCGCAGCGGCAGTCTGACGGCGCAGGTCGAGCAGATACAGGAGGAAGACAAGAATGTCTGAAAAATCCATGAAGTTTGAAGCCTCAATGGAGCGGCTGGAAGCCATCGTCCGGCAGCTTGAACAGGGAAATGCACCTTTGGACGAGTCTTTGAAGCTCTTTCAGGAGGGAACAAAGCTCGTCCAGTCCTGCGCAAAGCAGCTTGACAGCGCGGAGCAGGAGATCGTAAAGCTGACAAAGACCGCCGACGGCACGCCGGCAGAAACGGAGTATGTACGAGATGAGTGAATTTCATGACCAGATCGCCCGGTACCGCGCTGCCATCGAAGCGTTTTTGCAGGCGCAGTTCTGCCAAGAGCTTCCCCAGAAGCGCCTGTTCGACGCCATGCGTTACAGTCTGCTTGCGGGCGGAAAACGCATCCGTCCGGTCCTGACGCTGGAATTCTGCCGCATCTGCGGCGGAGATTGGCAGAGCGCCGTTCCCTTTGCCTGCGCGCTCGAAATGATCCATACCTACAGCCTCATCCACGACGATCTGCCTTGCATGGACAATGACGATTACCGCCGCGGCCGTCTCACCAATCACAAGGTCTTCGGTGAGGCGCTGGCTGTGCTTGCGGGCGACGGTCTGCTGACCGCCGCGTTTGAAACGGCTGCGAACGCGCCTGCGGACCCTGCCGTGATCGTCAGGGCCATCCGCATTCTGTCAGAGCAGGCGGGCGAGCTCGGCATGGTCGGCGGACAGGTGCTTGATATGCAGGCCGAGGAGCAGGAGCTGACGGAACAGGGGATCTATGACATCCAGCGCCGCAAGACCGGCGCGCTCATTCAGGCGGCCTGCCAGATCGGCGTCGTGGCTGCGAACGGAACTGCGCAGCAGCTTGAGGCCGCGAAGACCTACGCGCAGAACCTTGGCCTTGCGTTCCAGATCCGTGACGATATGCTCGACGTTCTGGGCGACGCGGACAAGCTTGGCAAGGCCACGCACATGGACGAGCACAAAAACACGTTCGTCCGCCTGTACGGCATCGGCGCGTGCTCGAAGATGATCGAGGCGGAGACAAAGACGGCCATTGAGGCGCTGGGTTGCTTCGAAAGCTCCGAGTTCCTTGTGGAAATGGCCCGACAGCTTGCGCTTCGTGAATACTGATGCATCCGACAGCGCCGAATTTTCACATTGTAACAGAAAGTTTATGAATATTTGCTTGTATATACATTCGTGATGTGGTATACTTGCTCTGCAATGGCGCAGTATTCTAGTCAGCTTTGCCGGCTGCGAGGAAGGGCCTAAAAATCCTTTGTTTGGCATACCTGTGAACCCCGTGGTGTCTGCTTCTTACGCCCAGTCTGGGGTGGATGCTGTGGGAAGGCGTTTTTGCGCCTGCGGCGGACGGGCTGTCTCCAATGGCATGGAGAAGATGACCCGGTCGCTGTGGAGACTGGATATTGTGCAGCGGCGAACTCCCTTTGCGGTATCCGACCGTTGTACGATACCGGATATGAACCTGCATTGCGGTGCTACCCGGCTTTAAGCCGTGAACGCTGTGTGCAGAGTAGCCTGCCTTGCGTGAACCGGCCGGGAAAGGGAAGCTGATGCGTCCGGCGCTCATGGCCTTGAGCGCAGACGATATTCCCTTGAAAGACGGTTTGCAAAAGAGGATAAGAGTCGGTTCAAGCTGTTGTGGAAATCACCTAGACTGTCGAAAGGGCCTTTGTGGGATTGCGGTACGGACTAAGTGGCAATCGGGTAGTGACCATGGCGACAGGTCAACGCGAGCATGAAAGGGGAACCACCTCCATCGGCGACGAGAGGATGCTCCCGGGGAAAACAAACCCGACCTAAGCCGTAAGATTAACCATAATCGCTGCCATTGTACAGTTGTAGATCCTGATAAAATGCCGCGTATGCGGCGTTTTATCAGCATTTATTTGTATGGATATAAGTTTACATAATTATTGATGTGGAGGCGGTTTTGGCTGCTGCGAAAAAGAAAAAGGCCGGAAAAACGGCCAGACCCGATTTCAGATGGATCGCGCTGATCTTTCTGACGACCGTTCTGATCTCGGCCCTTATGAGCTTCGTGTCGTCCAATCTGCTGGAGGGCGCGGGGCTTGCGCTGTCCTTTTTGATCCTGATCTGCATCGTGCTGACCGGTATTCTGTTTGATATCATCGGCGTCGCCGTCACGGCGGCGGACGAGGTTCCGTTCCACGCAATGGCCTCGCGCAAGGTGCCCGAGGCGGAGGATGCGCTGCGCCTGATCCGCAATGCCGGGAAAGTATCGTCGTTCTGCAACGATGTCATCGGCGATATCTGCGGTGTTATTTCCGGCTCTGCCGCAGCGGTCATTGCTGCACGCGTGCTGATCCTGAGCAAGAGCAAATCGGAGATTTTTATTACGCTGCTGCTGTCTGCGGTCGTTTCCGGCGTGACGGTCGGCGGCAAAGCCTGCGGCAAGTCGCTTGCCATGAACAGCAGTACCGCTGTTGTGCGCACGGCGGCGAAGGTTCTGTGCTTTTTCCGGACGCTCCCGCAGCGCATCCGAAAAAAGCGCGCAGAAAAATGAGGGATTTCCATGCTTTTAGATACCATCCATTCCAGACAGGATCTGCTGGATATCCCCGAGGACCAGCTGGGGACGCTCTGCGGCGAGATCCGACAATTTCTTGTACAAAACGTCAGCCGCACCGGCGGACATCTGGCCTCCAACCTCGGCATTGTCGAGACGACGGTTGCCATTCACCGCGTCTTTGACACCAGCCGCGACCGGCTCGTGTTCGATGTCGGGCACCAGTGCTATGTGCATAAAATGCTGACCGGCCGTATGGACCGGTTCGATACGCTCCGCCAGCGGGGGGGGCTTTCCGGCTTTCCGAAGCCCTGTGAGAGCGTGCACGACGCGTTTATTGCCGGTCATGCTTCCAACGCTGTATCCGTTGCGCTTGGTATGGCCAGAGCGCGCACAATGGCAGGGGAGGACTATCATGTGCTGGCTCTGATGGGCGACGGCGCGCTGACCGGCGGCCTTGCCTATGAGGGTTTCAACAACGCAGGCGCAAGCCGCGAACCCATGATTGTTCTGCTCAATGACAACGGGATGTCCATCACGCCGAATGTCGGCGCAATTTCTCGTTATCTTGCGCAGGCGCGTCTGCGTCCCAAATATCTCGACCTCAAATTATGGTACAGACAGACAACGGCCAAAAGTGCTTTCGGCCGTCGGCTCTATGTACTGACCCATAAGGTCAAAGAGCACATGCGCCGCAGCATTCTTGGCACAACGCTGTTTGAGAATCTGGGGTTTACCTACCTCGGCCCGGTAGACGGGCATGACATTTCCAGAATTGAAATGCTGCTGAAGACGGCTGTCGCGCTGCATGAGCCTGTCCTCATCCATCTCATCACGAAGAAGGGGCGCGGTTATGCGCCGGCGGAAAAAACGCCGCAGGAGTTCCATGGTATCGGGAAGTTTGACCCCGAGACGGGTCTGAGTGAGACTGTATCCGTCCCGACCTTTTCTGATATTTTTGGACAGGAGCTTGGCCGGATGGCCGCAAGCGACAAGACCGTCTGCGCCATTACCGCCGCCATGCAGCACGGCACGGGACTTGACCAGTTTGCGTCCGAGTTTTCTTCCCGGTTCTTTGACGTCGGCATTGCCGAGGGCCATGCGGTCTGCATGGCCGCCGGGCTTGCCAAGCAGGGGATGAAGCCGGTCACGGCGATATACTCCACGTTTTTGCAGCGTGCCTATGATATGCTGCTGCATGACGTTGCTCTGCAGCAGCTCCATGTCGTGCTGGCTGTCGACCGCTGCGGCGTCGTCGGCGAGGGCGGCGAGCTGTGCGGCGTCCCAGTCGACGGCGCGCATGGCGGTGGATCCGTCGGAGTACTGCAGTTTGGCCGTGGTGCGGCCGAGCGAGCCGATGAGGTCACGGGCTTCGCCGTCGTACAGATCGGCCGAGACGGTCATGGACGGCACGGTGACGCCGGTGTTGTAAACGCGGCCGAAGCGTGCGATGAGCGTCGCGGCTTCCTGTTCGGTGATGTCGATTTCGTTGCCGGGGACGGCGTCCGCGATGCCGTAGTCGCGACGGACGGACGTTGCGTTGACATCGTTGGCATTGCTTGCGGCAATCGGTTCGGAGGTATCGTCCGGTTCGGCCGGCAGCGTGGTGCCGACCGCGGCGATGATGTCGGCGCATACCGCGCGCATCGCGTGGCCGTCGTCGTCATGCCACCGGATGACGTACCGACGTTCTGCATCGTTGTATATGACCGTGGGACGGTGTACGCCGGACGTGGGGCCAAGCAGCACCAGTCCGCGCTGATCGTACGACGTCAGGTCGCGGCTGGTCGCCAGCAGGAACGCCGACCGTTCGGATCCGTCCGCGCCGCCGCCGCGCGCGGTGCGGGTCGCCGCCACGGCGAACCGGCCGGACGCCAGCCGGAACAGGTGCGGATCCTTGAGGCTTTTGAGTTCGATGTCCACGCCGGGCATCGCCGCGCCGTGCGCGACGGCGTCGCTGGCGGCTCGCACCGTCGTGTACGGATCGGTCTTGAATCGTGCCGCCGCGGTGCACGCACGTCGGGATTCGGGCGTCGCCGCGGCGATCGGCACGCCGGCAGCGAAGAAGATGCCGTAGTTTTCGTTAAGCGGCGTCCACGAGCCGTCGAGATGCGACCGCAGCGCCAGGTGCATGCTGAAGGCGATGTCCTCGTTGTTCGCCTCTTCGCGCGACGTGGGGACACGCGTATAGCACAGCAGTGAGTAGGAGTCGGACATTCCTTGTCCCTTTCGGTTCGACAATTCATTTACGTCGATGTATAGTATATCCCAGTTTACATCGTTGTACAAACGCAGTGCTGCACAACACCACTGTCACACACAGGAGGAACACATGACCCTCACCGGCACCCTACGCAAGGCGTTCGCCACCACATTGGCGGCCGCCGTGCTCGTCGGCACGCTGGCCGGCTGCTCGTCGAACGCCAACTCGAACGCATCGTCGAACGCCAAGAACTCCAGCGACTCCAGCCAGACCAGCGCCACCGAGATCAAGCGCGGCGAATCGCACGATCCATCCATCGTCAAGGCCAACGGCAAGTACTACATCTTCGGGTCGCATCTCGCCTGGCTGAAAAGCGACGACCTCGTCAACTGGACCAGCTTCAAAAACAACCTGAGCACCGACTACGAGAAGATCTTCCAACTGGTCGAAGCAATCCGCCAACCCGGACGTCAAGGGCAACATGTGGGCCCCTGACGTCATCTGGAATGCAACGATGAAAAAGTGGTGCATGTACATGTCGATCAACGGCGCTAACTACCGATCGGCAATCGTGCTGCTCACCGCCGACGACATCGAGGGCGACTGGACTTACGTCGGCCCGGTGACCTACTCCGGCTTCGAAAAGGTCAACGCCTCCAAGACCGACGTCTGGAAGGTGCTCGGCGAAGGCGC
>OMDM01000735.1_pt1 | contig 12452 bp, 6 predicted proteins | sample 1673801 | NCBI WGS metagenome assembly OMDM01 (sample SAMEA103958127, study PRJEB25191) | human gut metagenome | biome: human-associated habitat [ENVO:00009003]; feature: intestine environment [ENVO:2100002]; material: feces | place: Germany | collected 2013/2015 | reverse complement strand
GACAGGGTTAGGGGCTGCAAGTCCCTTATCCTGTTCCCTTTGGTTGTCTCCCTCGATAATAGCAGCAACGTTATCGCACGGAATAGCGAACCCGAGAAGTGCTGTCCCGCAAATAGCAGTATCGGTAGATTGATATCACAATAATAATCTGATAACGGATTTGTTTGTCAATTTGCGGGCGGCAAGTGCCGCCCTTTCCTTTATCCACAAAAATACAACCCACATTACATTTACCCCTTGACAAATGTAAAATCAGTGCTATAATATATTTTAGCACTCAGGCACATAGAGTGCTAAAAAGCAAAATAAACCTGCTTGCAGTGTGCAGGCAGAGCAAATTACGATCACTCCCGCCGGTAATCGGCGGAATCATAGAAAGGATATGATTATTATGGCAAAGAAGGCATTTAAGGCGGAATCAAAGCGTTTGCTCGATATGATGATCAATTCGATCTACACGCACAAGGAGATATTCCTGCGTGAGCTTATTTCCAATGCGAGCGATGCGCTTGATAAGCTGTATTTCAAATCGCTTACAGAAAACCTCGGCATAGAGAGAAAAGACCTCGGTATCGACCTTGCTGTCGACAAGGATAACCGTCTTATCACAATTACCGATAACGGTATCGGTATGACTAAGGATGAGCTTGAAAACAACCTCGGCGTTATTGCAAACAGCGGTTCGTTCAAATTCAAGAACGACAACACCGATACGGAAAAGGATGATATAAACGTTATCGGTCAGTTCGGTGTCGGCTTTTACTCGGCATTTATGGTAGCGTCCGAGGTCACGGTAGAGTCAAAGGCTTACGGCAGTGAGCAGGCATACAAGTGGTTCTCGGAGGGTGTTGACGGTTACTCAATTACCGAGTGCGACAAGGAAGATGTCGGCACAAAGATAACTCTTAAGATAAAGGAGAACACCGAAGAAGAGGAGTATGACGAGTATCTTCAGGACTACAAGCTCCGTATGATAGTAAAGAAGTATTCCGACTATATCCGTTATCCTATCAGAATGGAAGTCAGCCATCAGCACCTTAAAGAGGGTACTGAGAATGAGTATGAAACTCATACCGAGATAGAAACTCTCAACAGCATGATACCTATCTGGAACAAGAACAAGTCAGAGCTTAATGACGAGGATTACAATCAGTTCTACAAGGAAAAGTTCTTCGACTATGACGATCCTATCGCTCATATCCACACAAAGACAGAGGGTACGGCAACATATAACGCTTTGATGTATATCCCCTCAAAAGCTCCTTTCGATTACTATTCAAAGGACTATGAAAAGGGCTTACAGCTTTATTCTAACGGCGTTCTGATAATGGATAAGTGCGCAGATCTGCTCCCTGATTATTTCAGCTTTGTAAAGGGTCTTGTAGACTCTGCCGACCTGTCGCTAAATATCTCGCGTGAGATGCTGCAGCATGACAGACAGCTCAAGATAATCGAAAAGAGCCTTGAGCGTTCTATCAAGAACGAGCTTACAAAGATGCTCCGCAACGACCGTGAGAGATATGAGAAGTTCTGGAAGGTGTTCGGACTTCAGATAAAGTTCGGCGTATATAACGGCTTCGGCGCAGGCAAGGAACTGCTTAAGGATCTGCTGCTGTTCTATTCTTCAAACGAAAAGAAGCTTGTTACGCTTGAAGAGTACGTTTCAAGAATGAAGGAAGATCAGAAGTACATCTACTTTGCCAGCGGCGAAACGGTCGACAAGATAGACAAGCTCCCTCAGACAGAGCTTGTAAAGGATAAGGGCTATGAGATACTTTACCTTATAGACAGCGTTGACGAGTTTGCTTTACAGATGATGGTAGACTACAACGAAAAGCAGTTCAAGTCCGTATCCGCAGGCGACCTTGACCTTGAAACTCCCGAAGAAAAGGAAGAAATGAAGGCTAAGGCTGAGGAAAGCAAGGATATGTTTGCTTTCATGAAGGAATCACTCGGCGGCAAGGTAAAGGACGTAAGGCTGTCAAAGATACTGAAGTCACACGCCGTATGCCTGACAAGTGACGGACTGCTTTCTATCGAGATGGAGAAGGTGCTCAGTCAGATGCCCGCAGAGCATGACGCAAAGGCTGAAAAGGTACTGGAGATAAACGCCGAGCATCCTATCTATGAAACACTGAAAAAGCTGTATGAAACCGATAAGGACAAGCTGAAAACATACAGCGAGATCCTGTACGATCAGGCACTTCTTGTTGAGGGTATGCCTATAGAAGATCCCGTTGAGTACAGCAACAAGATATGCTCGCTTATGGTATGATAATTATATCAAAAATATCGTAAGCTAAAAACGGTAACAAAAACGCTCCGACAGGTGTTCGCCTGTCGGAGCGTTTTCAGCTTATGTCAATAGATTTTCGGAAGCGATCCGAGAGTTAATGAATATTTGCTTGCGTACATTTTCTTTATGACCGATTTTTCGGTGTATTTTTCACTGTAATTACTGCCGTTAACGGTAAACTCGTCACCCCATGTCATGAACCAGCACCACAGTGCGTTTATGCTCACGGCGGAATCTATATCAAAGATACAGCCGTTTTCGGTGAGAGCCGTTATCTTTGTTTTACTGCCGTAGTTTATCGCCTGTTTGAAACGGCTTACCTGAGGATCGTAAACGTGATTTCCGGGATAGATGTCCTCGCCTACAATATCAACATATTCGTCACCCGGATACCAGTCGGCACTCTGACCGTTATAGACCCAGATAAGATTGTTACAGCCGTATGTATTTGTCAGCTCTTTATAAAGGTATTTCCACAGCTTTTTGTAAGCGTCGGGACCTTGTGCGCCCCACCAGAACCAACCGCCGGAAGCTTCGTGCAGGGGTCGCCATATAACCGGTACGCCTGCTTTTTCAAGACGCTTTAACTGCTTAGCTATTTCCTTGATGTCACGGTCAAGGAGTTTTTTGCCGTTTGCGTCCTGTCCGTTCATGACCTTAGCTATATCGAACTTGCTGTTCTTGGTGTAGAAACCGCCCCACCAGCCGTCAGAACTGTTGGCGGTGCTGTTAAGGTATTCGGTCGGAGCGTTCCAGTGCCAGCAGAATGTGACGATTCCGCCTTTTTTGTGGAACTCTATGGCTTTGTCAACGGCTGATGAAGATGTGCCGAGTGCCGTTCTTGACGGAGTGTAGTCCATCATATCAAGTCCGAGCAGGGCAGGGTAGTCGCCGGTAAGATTTTTTATCGCTTTGAATTCGTTGCCGTTTATTCCGCCGTCACACTGCTGACCTGTGATTACATACTTTCCGTAGCTGTCCTTAAGGAAACTGTACAGCTTCTTCGTGTTTGCGGTGGAGTTCTTGTTGACAAGAGATGATGTGACGTTATATGTGCTGTCGCTTATTTTTGCACCCGTCTTTACTGTTATTTTATCAAGCTCTATCCAGCCCCATGACTTTTTGACGGTAAGAGTGTGACTTCCTTTTTTGAGAGTTACGGCGCATACCGTATAGTCGGAGAAATTATCCGATTTGCTTACGAAAGTGCCTACTTTTTTACCGTCTGCGTAAAGGTCATTCTCTTTGTATGGGCCGATAGCCTTTGAGCGTATCACTATATCATAAACCGCATCGGCAGGAACGGTTATACTGATCTGACAGTATGAGCTGTCACTTTCAAATTTACCTACCGACTTTCCGCTGGATGCGTTGCTGTCGGATATGACGGACATATCGTTTGACAGCTTTCCGTTTTCTGCTTCATAGGTTTCCGAAAAGCTCAGCGGCTTGTCGCTTGTCTGATTTACGGTTGTTGTAGTTGTTGTGGTAGTTGTTGTGGTAGGCTTTTTTGAAGTGGTTGTTGCGGCGGGCTTTTTGGTGGTATCGGCGACAGTTGCAGACGTAGGCTTGCTTGTTGCAGTGCCTGTGCTGTTTGCAGGCTTGCTTGATGTAGCGGCAGAAGAACTGCTTTCCTGCTTGTTTGTCGAAGGCTTTGACGTTTCAGAAGAAGCATCGGACGAGTTGTTTTGCTTGTCTGAACTGTCAGCCGATGAACTGTTTTGCTTGTCTGAACTGTCAGATGACGAACTGTTTTGCTTGTCTGAACTGTCAGATGACGAACTGTTCTGCTCGTCGGAGCTTGTTTTATCAGAAGTGTCTGACGAGGTATCCGAAGACGAACCGCTGCCTGAGGAGGCAGTATCCTGCGATACGGTTTCTGCGGAAGACACTGCCGAAGCTGTCGATGAACTGTCGGCTGACAATGTGCCGTTATCGGCGCTGCAACCGCACGCTGAGGTGATAAGTGCCGCACATAGGGCGAGCAAGATCATACGTTTTTTCATGTTTCTTTCCTTTTGCCTGCGTTATAATGTAACATTGCAGGACTTTGTATTCGATTACACAGCGATTATACTACAAATGTGAGAAAAAGTCACGCCCAAATTTTTCTTATTTTGCATTCCGTGATTATGAACAATTGGAACGGTCGAAATTTATCACATATTCACAAAATAGCAGAACAAGTCTTGCAAAATTAACTTAAATGGTGCATAATACTTGTGTAAAGGTTTACATGAAAATTAAGCAAGCCTGCTTTAATAAGAAAGGAATAAGGAATGAAGTACAGAAAAATAACAGCGGTCATACTTGCAGTCGCAACGGCAATATGTGCCGCAGGCTGTAACGGAAACGATAATTCGGGAACATCGTCAAGCGGTGACGTGACCTCATCGGGCAGTGGTGACAGCAGTATGACAAGCGATAATACAACATCGGGCGGCAATTCGGGAACGCCGCAGGCACAGTTTACATTCAGCCAGGTCGCTATGGGCGGCGGCGGATTTGTAAGCGGTGTATTCGCAACGAGCGAGGAGGGCTTATATTATGCCCGTACAGATGTAGGCGGTGCATATCGCTACAACAAGGATACTCAGAAGTGGGAGGCAATGTCGTATGATATCAGCGAGGAAGACAGAGGTCTGCTCGGTATAGACGGTCTGGCATTCGGAGAAAAAGATCCTAACAGGGTTTATATGCTTGCGGGAACGGAATATTTCAGCAACGGACTTACCTGTCTGTTATACTCCGATGATTATGGCAAGACATGGAACCGTACCGACCTTACGGAGATGATAAAGGCTCACGGCAACGGCATGGGCAGAGGTAACGGCGAGCGTATCGCAGTTGACCCCAAGAACAGTGACATTGTTTATGTCGGCGGCAGAACGGGCGGTATAATAAAGTCTACGGACGGCGGTAAGACGTTCACGGCGCTTGATATGGGTACAAAGACATCTACATCAAACGGCAACGGCATATGCAGTATCATAATCGATCCGAAGTCGGGTGACGACAGCGCCTGCACTACGATATATGCGGCTATCTCCAGAACTCAGGAGGATAACCTTTATAAGTCTACAGACGGCGGTGCTACATGGAGTCCTGTAGCAGACGCGCCCAAGGGTCTTTTTGTGCAGAGAATGAAGTATAACGGTGACGGCAAGATAGCTGTTACCTATGCGAGTGCGGAAGGTCCGTGGAACAACAACAGAACGAGCGGCGGCATAAAACTGCTTGATATGTCGAACGACACATTTACGGATATCACACCTGTAAAGAAGTCATATGGCGATATAGTTATCGATCCTGCAAATCCCGACAGAATGGTTGCCTGCACGGAGAACATATATGTTCCGCAGCCAAACGGTCAGTTCGGTGATGAATTCTATGTTACTACGGACGGCGGCAAGAACTGGACGCTTCTCAACGAAAAGATGAAGATGAGTGACGGCGGAGTAGAGTGGATCTCGACTGCATCTATGCACTGGTGCAGTTCTATGGCTATCGACCCCAACAACACGAACAAGGTAATGGTGGTATCCGGTAACGGTATATTCACCTGCGATAACATCTGGGAGGAAAGCCCGGAGTTCAGCTTCTTTGCAAAGGGCATTGAAGAAACAGTACCTTATGATATAATCAGCATTCCCGGCGGCAAGCTGGTAAGCGTTATAGGCGACTATGACGGTTTTGCCCAGGACACAGCCGAGGAGTACGGAATGGTGCACAGCAGTGTGGCAGGCTCTATGACGGGTCTTGCGGTAGCGGCAAAGGCTACCGACACATGGGTAAAATGCGGCGGCGATGAAGAAAAGCCCGGCTTCTGGTACACCACTGACGCGGGCAAGACATGGAACAATGTGAAGTACTCGCCTCTTGAAAGCAAGAAGGTCGCATACGGCGGTTATGTAGGCGTTTCGGCTGACGGAAAGAGATTCTTCTGGGCACCCGGCAACGACAGCAGTATCTATTACTCCGATGATCTCGGTAAGACATGGACAAAGAGCGAGGGTGGAGTAGGCGCAAAGAAGATAATCTGTGACCCCGTAAACCCCGACTATGTATATGCCGCAAGCGGCGGCGCGTTCTTCTACAGCGAGGACGGCGGAAAGACGTTCACACAGAATATGACGCTTTCCGTATTCAATGCGGCAAGACCTGTGGTTGCACCCGGCAAGGAAGGCGTTGTGTACTATCCTGCGATGGGACTTCAGGTATCAACCGACTATGGTAAGACATTCACAAGAATGGATACTTTAGCCGCTTGTATGGCGGTAGGTCTTGGCAAGGGCAAGACAGACAGCGATCCTTACACCATATTCGTATGGGGCAAGCCTACAAATGACGATTCGATGGGTCTTTACTGGTCTGAGGACGAGGGCAAGACATGGAGCAGAGTTAATGACGACAATCACCAGTTCGGCGGTCCGGGTAACGGATATTTCGTTGCGGGCGATATGAACACATACGGCAGAGTTTATATGAGTACTGTCGGTCTTGGCGTTGTTTACGGAGATCTTGTGCAGTAAGCGGATATAACAATAAACAGAATATGATTAAGCGGAGCGGGCGAGAGTCTGCTCTGTTTTTTTGTGGGGAGTGGTGTAATGAATGATGAATAATGAATAATTGTGGGTGCGCCGATGGCGCGAATTTAAAATGGGTAGTGCTTGGCGGTGCGTGTTGTTTCTTTTTTGAATAATGTTGAGTTTTATAGAGGTTTGGGGTTAAGCGCAAATTGTGAAAAAGAAGTATCATACTTGGCTCCCTTGTGTAAAGGGAGCTGTCACAGTGCAGTACAACATTTTAGGTATTGCTGTGAGTATCAGGTTAAAGATGTACTGATATAGAAACGAGTTTTTCGGCACTGTGACTGAGGGATTGTTAGCGGAGGTGTTTGCAAAAGCGGAAAGGTTCGGTGCAGACGATCCCTCAGTCTTGACGGCAGATAAGGTTTGCAAGATTTGGGCGTTGCATGTATCGCGAATAATAGTAGTATTTGAAACAAGCGAGCCTTGCCGCAAGCCAGCTCCCTTTGGCAAGGGAGCCAGGGTGTGGTAGTGCTTGGCGAGGGATAGTGCGGGGTTGGAGGTGATGGCAGAAATGGTGGAATGTTGTAGTAGCTTTTGTGTGAAGCTAAACAAATGTACTTGAAGTAGCATTTAATAACCAAAACTGCTTGACAAGTTTATAGCAATAATGATATACTAATGCTATCGAAAGTATAAAGTTAAGGTCGATTAAATAAAGGGTGGGAGATATGTGCAAAACAGCGAATGACAATTTGCGTAGAGGACGGCTCTATAAAAGTGCCTCTGTAAGTAATGTACAATATCTCTGTGTAAATCAATCCAATATGGTAATTAAGGCATAGTCCGCGAGGGGTGGGGTATGCCTTTTTGTATTTTAAAAGGAAAGAGGTAAGTATTTATGAAAGTGAAAAAGTGGCTACTGGGGCTTGTGACCTTTGCGGCGATGGCTGTGATCTGTGCGGTGTGCGCGGTGGCGGAAACGTATCAGGATTTTGAGTACAGCGTGCTTGATAACGGTACGGTGGCGATCACTAAATATAACGGAAGCGCGGAAAAGGTTGTTATTCCGCAGAAGATTGACGGGAAGAGTGTGACGAGGATAGGCGATAGCGCTTTCGAGTGGTGCTCAAATATTGAAAGTATAGCGATACCGGACAACGTGACGAGTATAGGTAGGCGTGCTTTCGGAGATTGCACAGGTCTTACAAATATAACAATACCGAACAGTGTGATAGAGATAGGCTGGCACGCTTTCTACGATTGTGCAAACCTTAAAAGTATAACTATACCCGACAGTGTTATAAGTATAGGTGGGTGTGCTTTCAATAATTGCACAAGTCTTACAAGTGTAACGATACCTGACAGTGTGACGAGCATAGACTATCCTGCTTTCGTCGGTTGTACAAGTCTTACAGCGATAAATGTTGCAACGGGAAATCAGAATTATGTTTCAGCGAACGGTGTTCTGTACAATAAGAATAAAACTACTATAAAATGTTATCCCGCCGGAAAAAAAGATAAAAATTATAAGATGCTTGATGGCGTGAAGAGCATAGATGATAGTGCTTTCGGTGGTTGTATAAGCCTTATGAGTATAACACTACCTGATAGTGTGACGCGTATAGGCGCTTGGGTTTTCAGCGGTTGTACAAGCCTTACAAGTATAACGATACCGGACAGTGTGACGAGTATAGACGATTATGCTTTCAGAGGTTGCACAAGCCTTACAAATATAACGATACCGAACAGTGTGACGAGTATAGGCGATTTGGCTTTCGACGGTTGCACAAGCCTTAAAAGTATAAAGATACCGAACGGTGTGACGAGTATAGGCGAGAGCGCTTTCTATTGTTGCGCAAGCCTTACAAATATAACGATACCGAACAGTGTGACGAGTATAGGCGGTTGGGCTTTCAGTGGTTGCACAAGCCTTAAAAGCATAACGATACCGAACAGTGTGACGAGTATAGGCGGTTACGCTTTCTACAATTGCACAAGTCTTAAAAGTATAACGATACCGGACAGTGTGACGGAGATAGGCTATAGTGCTTTCGGTTACTATTATGATAACGAGTATAAAAAGATCGATAACTTCAAAATCTACTGCTACAGCGGTACAGCCGGCGAAAAGTACGCTAAGGACAACGGCTTTGAATATGAACTGCTTGACAAGCCTACACTCTCAAAAGTAACCGATGCAAAGCTCACCGGAAGAGCGGCTGACGCACTCAGAATTAACTGGACTAAGAATACAAGTGCTGACGGATACATAGTAGAAATGTATCAGAACGGCAAGTGGGTAAGAGTTGCTAAGATAACAAACAACAACACCACAACATTCAGAAAAGCAGGACTTAAGGCTTCGACAGTTTATAAGTTCAGAGTTAGAGCGTACAAAATGAGCGGCAGTACTGCAATTTACAGCGACTACAGTGCTGAGATAGCCGCTAGAACCAATCCGTCTGTTATAAAGGGCGCAAAGCTTACCGGCAGAGCGGCTGACGCGCTGAGGATAAACTGGACTAAGAATGCTTCGGCTGACGGATATATTGTTGAGATGTATCAGGGCAACAAGTGGGTAAGGGTTGCAAAGATTACAAGCAACAGTACGACTACATTCAGAAAAGCAGGGCTTAAGGCTTCGACTGTATATAAGTTCAGAGTTAGGGCTTATAAGATGAGCGGTAAGACTGCGCTTTATGGTAACTATAGCGCTACTGTTACTGCTAGAACAAACCCGTCTATAATGAAAGGCGTTAAGATCGGCGGTAAGGCTAAGAACGCGCTCAGAGTGAACTGGACTAAGAATGCTTCCGCACAGGGTTACATAGTAGAAATGTACAAGGGCGGTAAGTGGGTACGCGTTGCTAAGATAACAAATAACAGCACGACAACCTTTAGAAAGGCAGGACTTGCTAAGAATACTGCTTATAAGTTCAGAGTACGCGCTTATCACATGAGCGGAAAGACGGCGCTTTATGGTAATTATGGAAGTGTCAGCGGGAAAACTGCGGTGAAATAACGCTCTGATTAAAAGCAAAAATCAATAATTACGACCGGGTAACGATGGGAAAATCGTTGCCCGGTTTTGCGTTGTATGGGATAGTACGGGGTTGGCGGTGTTTGTGGGAATGGAGATAATCGGGGCGGCGGGAGGGGCGAGCCTGGTGTATGTTGCTTTGACAGTGACAGCGGTGGATTTTGCGGGGCAAGTGTTAAATTGCAAGAAAATAAGCGGGGCAGGGGGTGAAGCCTGCTCCGCTTTTTATCGGGATATTTACTTTGCAAAATGTGCTTTGATTTTTGCTAAGAGGGATCTGCGGGGTTCTTTATAAAGCTTCTGAGCCTGCTCCGCTTCATCATAGGCGCGGGCGTAGAACAGCTTGTGTACCTCGATATGTTCTTCGCCGGGCATGGGCTTTTTATGACGATAGATACCGTCACTGCCCTGTATACGGGCTTTGACGTTGTCCTTGAGCATTGTGTCAAAGATGTCGACTGCCTTGTCGGCGATGATCTTGTCTTTGAGCGGCACGGCAACTTCAACACGGCGCTCGGTATTTCTGGTCATAAAGTCAGCAGATGAGATATATACCTTTCTGCGTTCACCTTTGCCGAAAATGTAGATACGGCTGTGTTCAAGGAAACGTCCGACTATCGAAATTACCGATATGTTTTCGGTGTAGCCCGGTACGCCTGCGATAAGGCAGCAGATGCCCCTTATTATAAGCTCGATCTTTACGCCGCGGCAGCTTGCTTCTATCAGCTTGTCTATTATATCCTTGTCGGTAAGCGAGTTCATCTTAAGTCCGATGTAGCCGTCATTGCCGTAGGTTATCTCGTTGTCTATCATCTCCACGATGCGCGATTTAAGACACTTGGGGGCTACAAGCAGGGTGGTGCTGCTTTCGACTGTCGTGCCGAGCGACAGGGCATTGAACACGGTGCTTGCGTCTGCACCGATATCCTTGTCCGAGGTCATCAGGGTAAGGTCGGTGTAAAGGCGGGAGGTCTTTTCGTTGTAGTTTCCTGTGCCTATCTGGGTGTAGTATTTTATATTGCTTCCCTGACGGCGGGTGATGAGCAGGAGCTTCGAGTGAACTTTGAGAGCGTCAAGTCCGTATATTATCTTTACGCCGGCTTCTTCCATCTTCTTGCTCCAGCCGATGTTGTTCTCTTCGTCAAACCTTGCGCGAAGCTCAACAAGCGCCATTACCTGCTTGCCGTTCTCGGCGGCTCTTATGAGAGTGCTTACTATCTCGCTGTTTCTTGCGACGCGGTAAAGCGTTATTTTTATAGAAGAAACATAGGGGTCGTCTGCCGCTTCTTCAAGCAGACGCAAAAAATTCTTGAATTTATTATAGGGGTATGACAGGAGTATGTCGTGCCGCGACAGCTGGGAGAACATACTTTCATACGGATTTACCATTATGGAGTTCTGCGGTGCAACGTGATAGTAGAACAGCTCGCTCCTGCTTTCAAGCTTTTCCTCCAGTGCCGACATAAAGCCAAAATCAAGCGGGCAGCTCTGCATATAAGAGAAGCTGTCGGAAAGCTCAAGATATCCAAGCATACGCTTTACAAGCTCTGGGGATGCATCGTATGAGAACTCCGCCCTTACCGGCATAAGCTTTTTCCTCTTTCGGCACAGCTCTTCCATTACGTTTCTGAAATCCATATCGTGGTCATAGAGCGCTTCGTTCGCATCGATGTCGGCGTTCCTTGTTACACGCATTATGCAACGGTTTTCAACGTAGAAGTTCGGGAAGAGCATATCTATATAGTGCAGGATCACGTCCTCCGCGAGAACATAGCGGAGCTTTTCGCCCGGCAGAAAGATAACGCGGGGGAAATCTTTATCGCATTCGGCACTCATTATGCCGACAAGCTGTTTCTTTTTCTCGTCGTTCTTGCTCCTGAGCAGAGTACCGATATATATTGCTCTGTTTTTTAAGAACGGAAACGGGTGGTTCTTGTCTATAATGCTCGGCGAAAGCAGGGGGAAGATCTCTCTTTCAAAGTACAGCCTTAAAAACAGCTTGTCATCGCCTTTCAGATCGGCAGGCTTTTTCAGTTCTGCATATTCGCTCATCTTTGACATGACCTCGTTGAACGCGCAGTCCTTGATATAGAGCAGATCTCTTACTCTGCGCGCTATTTCGCTGAGCTGTCTTGCGGCGGTCATACCTGTCTTGTTTTCGCATTTTTTAGGCTCGACCAGATCCTGGTCGTAGAGTGAGCCGACACGCACCATGAAAAATTCGTCAAGGTTGCTTGTGAATATTGAGATAAATCTCATACGCTCAAACAGGGGGACGCTTACGTCCTGCGCTTCTTCAAGTACGCGCCGGTTGAATTTCAGCCAGGATAATTCTCGGTTGTCATATACATTGCTGTCAGTCATAATTACCTCGTTTACTTTTTGACCTTATATTTTTAAATGTAAAAGGAATGTAAAATTCCCCGTAATATGAATATAACCGCCCGCTTTCACGGGCAGTTATTTCGGATCTCTTTACTTGTTTGCCTGTTCAAGCGACGCTCTTATAAAGTCCTTGAATAAGGGGTGTGCTCTGTTGGGACGTGACTTGAACTCGGGGTGGAACTGAACCGCCACGAAC
>OMDM01000730.1_pt1 | contig 12529 bp, 13 predicted proteins | sample 1673801 | NCBI WGS metagenome assembly OMDM01 (sample SAMEA103958127, study PRJEB25191) | human gut metagenome | biome: human-associated habitat [ENVO:00009003]; feature: intestine environment [ENVO:2100002]; material: feces | place: Germany | collected 2013/2015 | reverse complement strand
GAATTTCTTTCAATGTTCAGCGATATGTTATTTACGGCTGTCTGCCCGTTGAACGATTTGCAGAGATTTGTTGTTTTCAAGATTATACTCATATTTATAATCATCCTTTCTTTTTTGTGGGCGGGACTATTTCAATCCCACCTGTTTTAAGATTTCTTGCTCAAGTCCTTTTTTGAGAGACTTGGCATGATAAGGAACTATTGTCTGTTTACCTGTATCTGGATTTCTCATTTTTACATGAGAACCATTTTGACTAATGACTTCAAAGCCATTTTTCTTGAGAAGTTTTATCATCTCTCTTGGTGTTATTGGCATCTTTTGTATCTCCTTCCCTTATCACAACTATATAATAATACGTAACATTACGTATGTCAAGTATAAAGAATAAAAGAAGATGCCTTACTCAACATCTTCTTTCTCACTAGCAATATTTTTTTATGGTTGAACGATACACCATTTTGGGCGGGTCATTCAACAGAAAAAGCACAAACTTAAAAAGTAGCAATCGTAGTCAGCATAGTTAACGGTCTGGTAACTGCTATATGCATGTTGTACGAAACATTTTTCAAGTAAGTGCTAAGCGATGGGTAAATCCCACTACTCACCGCTATTTTACACCATCTTAAAATATATGTCTACGAGAAAAATAGTATTAATATCAAACATTCTCAAGTTATGTATCTTACAAACAAGCCACATAGGATTATTCCAATGCGGCTTGCTTAATCTATGACTATTTTACGTGTATCAATAACTTCTTATTTCTTCTTCACAGGAATCCAAATCTCACAATAATAATTCTCATCCTGTGTTCCCTTCTCATACTTTGTTGGATCATCATAATATTCTACGCAGTATCCGGCAGCAAACTCATACTCTTTAAGAGCAGGCAGCCATTCTGTGTAAATCTTCGTATTAACGTCCTGAAGAGCATTTGGCATTGCACCCTTGCAAGGAAATACTGCCCAGTCAAATGCAGGTATAGTTCTTGTAACCAGACCCTCTAGAACATCCTTCTGCGGATTATATGGATCTGCAATCAGGTACTCGAAATTCTCCTGGCTCATTTCTAAATCAATATTGATTCCATATTCACCGCAAATATACTGACCCATTCCTGTCTGAAAATGCTCCTGCCAGAACTGAGGTACAACCTCCTTTGCCCCTTCATAAGGAAATGTCTTTGCATTTGCAATAACAGTAAAAGCATCTTTTTTGATAATCTTGTAATCCATGAGATAGCCTCCCTCTAATGATATTTTTAGTTTCAGAGGAGCAAAGGTTTTTAGCAGCACCTCATCCTTGCGCACGGATGAAGGCGATACACCATGGAATCTGGTAAATGCTTTGGTAAAACTATCCGGAGAGTCATACCCATACTTCATAGCAATATCAATAACCTTGTCATCAGTAATCAACAGATCATTGCCGGCAAGGGCAAGCTTTCTGTTACGAATATACTCAGCCACACTGAAACCACAAAGCATTGCAAACCCCTTCTGAAAATAGAAAGGTGAAACTCCGACTGCTTTTGCAATGTTCTCAGTTGAAATATCCTCTGTTATATGATCCTCAATGTACTGAACCGAATCACCGATAATTGCCATCCATTCCATCGTCCTTTTCTCCCTTCGCTTGCTCTGAAACTATCTTATCTCATAGAAATTACTTTTTCCCGACATTTCTTGGCTTTATTTGTCCAGTCTAAACAGCTCTATCTATTTCGTCGCTTTGACTCCTTATGATATGTCCCTCTTGTATCGCTGCAAAAGTTGCCGCCAGACACACAAAAATAGCTGAATACGAAACATCAATCAACGATAACGTAAGCGGCAAGACAAATAACACAGCACCTGTAATTTTATTAGCCAAAGAATGAACTGTCACAAATCGCTTCTGCACCACAAATCCAGAAATAATATTGATTAGCTTTATTACTGCGATCAAGCCTGTCCAAATCCAGATAGCCATACTGATTTTCATTACCGGTAACAGTTTAAATAACGCTGCTGCAGCAAAAACAAAATCAGCCACGGTATCCAGTTTCTCTCCAAATTTACTGCTTGTACCAAGTTTCCGTGCTATCGTGCCGTCAATCATATCGGAAATACCCGCAAGCAGATAGCAGACATAGAATTCGGGTGAAAATACTGAAAACAGAAACATCAGCATACTTATTATAATTCGGCAATACGTTATAGCATTCGCTATCATTCTACTTTCACCTTCTCAAATGCCACAGTTTCTTCCTGCATCCATCTATCCAAAAATCTCATCTGCTCCTTAGTATGAAACCAGTGTTCTCCGCCCTCCATTACTGTAAGCCCTGTGCCATTATCATTAACAAATTCATTAATCGTATCGATTGACTGCAGGTTATCCGTGCTTCCATACAATATTTCAGTCGGCACATTCCAGTTCACCTTATTATTTCTGACATACTGAAGATAATCCCATGATAAATCATCTCCGAAATCAACCGGAATAATTTTTTTCTCTTCCAGTTCTCTTTCGCTTACTCCTGCCCAAGAAATCATATCAAGTATCAGTTTCTCCAGATTTACAATCGGCGAAATAAAGTATGCTCTTTCAAAATACTCACTAATACCTGCGTTCATAGAAAAATAAGCCCCAATGCTACCGGCAATAAGAATCATTTCACTATATGTCTTTTTAAGTTCCTTTACCTTATCACCAAATTCTTCCTTGGCCTCCCAGGGATTCTCAGCTTTGTAATCAAACCCATATACGTCATAGTCTCTAAAAAACGGTTTGTAATGTTCCGATTCTGAAGCACTTCCACCTTTTCCATGAACATAAAAAACCAACTTCTTATTCTGATTATCCAACCAGTCTTGTTTTGTAAGAAAAGTGAAATGCTCTGTTCTTACATCTCCCATAAGTTCACACGGTTTATTTTCTTCCGTGTGATGATACACAAAGCCACACTTCTCCTGGCATCGTTTCGATTTTTCATTGCCGTCATAATACCCGCACCACATAGCACTGCAGCCTAAATCCAGAAATGCATGCTTCTGTAATGCTTTGACCGCTTCCGGAATCAGTCCTCGTCCCCAAAATGGTACTCCAATCCAATATCCCACCTCTATCTCATCATCTGCCACAGCAGTATGCGACTGAGCAGGAGGAATCAGGCCTATGCTGCCTATCGCCACGTTATCGTCTTTTAGACAAACAGCATATGTTTCATCTTCCGATAACACGTTTTTTATGATTTCAAGGCTATTTTCCACACTTGTATGAACAGGCCATCCTGCAATCGGACCAACCTCAGAATCTTTTGCATATTTATATAAGCTTTCTGCATCCTTCTCCTCCCAGGGACGGAGGATCAGTCTTTCTGTTTCTAATACCATAACCTATTGCTCCTTTATCAACTGCTTTCTAATATGATTCGTTATCGAATCATACACCTCGGGTGTCATACTTACAATTCTGCTCCACATTCGAACACCCTGATAAGCATAGAGAATTACATGAACAATCTCTTTGACATTCACTGTATTGAATTCGCCTCTGACTATTCCATATTCAATAAGATCAGACCATTTCTTTTCACCTATCCAATTGAAATAATTCATCCTATCATTCGAACAGGTACCTGAATATTCATACATTGCCAGAGACAGTGAATCTTCTGAATGCTCCATCTCATTCCTCATCAGTGCAAGTGCTCTGTCAAGAATATCTGTTGCCGCCATCCCATCTTCTATTTCTTTTTGAAAATTCATTTCATCTTTCTGGTTGATTTTCTCAAGAATTGCTTCAAACAATTCTCTTGTGCTTCCAAAATGACTATATAACCCACCTCTGCTCATTCCGGTTGCTTCGCAGATATCTTTCATAGTGATCTTATTAAATCCATCCCTTGCAAACAACTCGTATGCAGTATCTAAAATGCTTTCTCTTGTTCGTTCCTTCTTGCTAATCATATCTACATCTCCATTTTCGACACTGATGTCGGTTTTATTATAGACACCTATGTCGATTTTGTCAAGAGAAAGCCTGCAAGCATCAGGACTCTCACCCCTACACCCGCAGGCTCGCATATTACGTTCTATTTCTTTTTTCTTTCTGGCAATTCATCATACATAGCTTCAAACAACTTAACCAGATACTCTCTATCGTCAACATCATCCACCAAAAGCATTCCCTTTGCTCCTTCATAAGGAACTTCCGTTTCTGCATTTGGCATTAAATTTACCGCGGCTCTTACTGGTTTTACAAGAAACCTATCATCGTATATTCCACCGATAACTCTCTCACGATAATAAAGGATGTATTCACCCATCATTGCTCTATAGGTTATGTCATCTAGTCCGGACAGCTGTTCCAATATAAAGATTAAATATTCTTTACTTGATGCCATAATTCAATTCACCTTCTTTATTAAGCTGTTATATATTCATCTAATCGTTTTACCTCGCACCCCTTTTCCTCATAATACTTAAGCATTTCATCTACTTTCTTCAGGTCATAACTTGTAACGCAGTCAGATATTACATGAACCAGATAACCTGTCTTGGCCATATTATAAGTGGTTGATTTTACACAGCCAGCAGCATCAGCACCACACACATAAAATTCATCAATCTCATTCTTATCAATAAACTCAGTGAATGCTTCACATGTTAAGGCACTGGCTTTCGTCTTTACAAAAATATTATCTGACACTACATGAAGTTCCGGAGCAAGCTCAGCACCTTTAGTACCAGGCTTAAATGTTCTGGTACCTGCAGAGATATTATTATGCTGAATATATACAATCTGCATCTGATAACTCTGTGCCCAATCAATGGCTGAATTGATCCGATCAATTATACCTCTATAATTTTTTGTAATATCATTTTGAATATCAATAACTACTAATGCCTTGCTCATTTTCTCCTAAGCCTCCTTTTTGCAGATTGGATGCCTGATTACGGTCTTCCATTTTTCCGGAGCGACCTTTCTTGCATCAGACATATAGATTTCGTGATGCAGTCTGCCATTACTAAAATCATTTCTATATCCGTTCTCTTTGATATATTGATTCATAATAGCAACTGTTGCAGGCTCATCATCAAAAGGCCCATGATGCATAATCTGAACACATAAGCCTTCTTCCACAGTCAAATATTCTGCCTTAGAACAATCTATTTTCTTCTTTGCAGATGCGGTTTTTACCGCCCAGTCAAAATCCTCTTTTCTTACAAAATCAGGCAGTCTGATTACCGATATCCAGTTAAATTCCACTTTACTGCTATAGTCACAGCCATCTACACCATCCTGCCACCAAAAACCTTCCAGCGGTGGCACAACATATTCAAAAAATCCTTCTATCTTATAATCTGACTTGTAACTCATCTTCAAAGTATATGCAATCGCATACAGGATTCCCACAGCATGCTGGTATGCACCGCCTTCCTCATTTGGATTCCCCTTTCCTCTTACTGCAATATAATTTGCCTTCGGAACCGTCACAATCTCCGGTGTATTCTTAGGCATGTAAAATTCCTTATACTCTTTCTTAAAGTTAAATGCCATATACTTCTCCTTTATTCCTCATAATACTTGCCGCTATAAAAATTCTCAGCGCCAGTCTTTTTAGCAGTCATATGAAAACAGACACATCCATCCGGACATACGTAATCCTTTTCATTGTTTCTAGTCCCACCTACCAGTGCAAGATTTCCTCCACTTCTGACAGCCTGCATATCTCCGTAAAGAATCTGCATCATTTTCTGACAGATTCCATACCCCTGTTCATTAACAGGGCAACCATATGTACAGGTATATTTATCCCCGATTTCCTCCCCATTTCTTCATTTATTCACACCTCCTTAAAGGATCCTATTTCAATAAGGTTTCCCTCCGGATCGGCAATATAGCAAGTTCTCTGACCCCAAGGCTCTGTCGTTGGTTCCATAATACTTTCGGCACCGGCTGCAATTACTTCTGCGTAGGTCTTATCAACCGTTGCATAGTTATCTACGCTGAGCGCAATCTCGTAATGTCCATTCACACCTTTACAATACGAGAATGTCCTATTTGTCATTTTTTCGAAATCACTTTTTCGATATAAAAGAAATAGTGTTCCATCCTTTTCAAGAAAGACATTCGAAGTATTCTCATCTTCCTTTATCTCAAACCCCAGAACATCACGATAGAATCTGACCATAACAGCCATGTCATCAACAAAAATTCCAAATCCATCTAATCTCATTTCACTGATTCCTTCCTATATTTTTCTGCAATATCCGTAGCGATACAAAATAGTTTCTGCCTTATGGTTTCAGGTTCAATAATGGTAACCTTATCCCTCATGGTAAGCATCCAGGACAGTACTCCCTCGTCATCAGCGTAATCGTGTTCAAATAGGAGTTTTCCATCCGATAGTTCTGTGAAAGACTCTATTCCATATTCCTCAATCAGGTGCCATTTCATGGATGCATCAAAAATAGCTTTTACTTTCCCCTTTGAAGGAAATACTCTCTCATTTGATAAATCAGGCATCGGCACATCGCTTCTTTTTTCAAAGTTTCTTACATGTGCTATTTCTGCCATACGATTCAGCTTGAACAGCCTGAAATCATTTCTAAGCAGGCAGTATCCATACACATACCAACTCGACCATTTGAAAACCAGATAGTATGGCTCAATCTCTCTTTCAGAGTTTCCCTTTGGTGCATAATATTCAAATTTCAATATTCTTCCCAGTTCAATTGCATCCTGTATCAGTTCGATTTTAGGTGATATAGAATCCTTATTCCAGGAAGATAAGTCAATAAGAATCGATTCTGAACCACTGACAAACTCTGTGGAACCAGCCTTGATTTTCTCCATAAGCTGACCATAATAATGACTGCCGCTCACACTATCCAAACTCCGAAGTCCGGCCATAATCATTTGCATATCTTTAGATGAGAGAATCGTCCTATCCATTCTGTATCCATCCATTATGCTGATTCCACCACCGGTCCCCTGTGATGTAACAATCGGAATTCCAGCTCTGCAAAGAACATCAATATCTCTATTAATTGTTCTTTTTGAGACTTCAAACACTTGTGCCAGTTCCGGGGCAGTCACCTTTTCTTTCTGTAATAGAATAGAAAGAATCCCAATAAGTCTATCTATTTTCATATCGCTTTCACTTCCTGATATATTCTAACATCTACAACATGACATCTGCATGTCATGTTTGTTTCATTATATACAATATTTTTCAAAAAATCAAAAAAGCCTCCGGATATCCATCAATTCGTATCATCTGATCGGATAAGATAGATATTATTCATATCAATCTTAATTTTTTTAGTATTATTACCTTGTCCCTTGAACACTTCCATATCTGCAAAAAGGACATCCCCTGACCTGTAAAATCTACAGTTCCGGAATGTCCTTTTTTCCATACTTTACTATATTTTTAACACACGATGCTGCTTATCCACAATCTATTTGATTCCAAAATGACTAAACGCCTGCATAATCGCCTCTTCCTTCTCCGGTGTACACTTTGGCTGTTTTGCATTCTCAGATTTAGGCAGATTAAAATTCTCACCAACATCCAATCCACATTTCTTCTTAATCTGTGCGATATAAAGATTGGAAACCTTAAGCCCTGTCTGTTCCAACACATATGCTTTTATCTGCTCATAAGTTGCTTTTCCTTTAAATTCAGATAAGTCCATATCCTCTAGGGAGAAATCAACCTTCACTTTTCTGTTGTCGACCATTCCCTTGGAAAGAAGAACCACAGTCTCCACATTGGCGGTCTGCGGAAACATATCCACACAGCATACTCGTTCCGGCTCATAACCCCTCGCCTGCAGCATCTCCAAGTCTCTTGCCAGACTGGTGGGCTTACAGGAAATGTAAATGAGACTCTCCACGCCGTATCCGATAATCTTCTCCAACGCCTTTGGATGGATTCCGTTTCTTGGCGGATCTAACACGATAAAATCTGGTTTTTCCTCAATATCATCCAACACCTTCAGCACATCTCCCGCCAAAAACTCGCAGTTATGTAAACCATTTAGCTTAGCATTCTCCCTTGCTGCCTCCACAGCTTCCTCCACAATCTCTACACCAATGACCTTCTTTGCCACCGGAGCCAGAATCTGGGCGATGGTTCCTGTTCCGCTGTATAAGTCATAGACAATTTTACCGTTTCCGGCATCTGCTATATATTCTCTGGCTTTCTCATAGAGTACCTCTGCTCCCAGAGAGTTGGTCTGGAAAAAGGAAAATGCTGAAATCCGAAACCGCAGACCTAAAAGTTCCTCATAAAAATAATCCTGTCCATAGAGTAAAGTAGTTCCTTCATTGATAACCGCATCTGCCAGACTGTCATTTTGGGTATGCAGAATTCCCGCAATCTTTCCCTGTAATTCAAGTTTACATAATTCTTCTGCAAATGCCTGCAACAGTTCCTGATGTGTCCATCCCTTTACTTCCTGTGTGGTGGTCACCAAATCAATGAGAATTTCTCCTGTTTTTACTGCCTTTCGCACCAACAAATGCCGCAGATATCCCTCATGGCTCATTTTATGGTAAAAATCCACTTTTTCCTTTGTAAAGAAGTCCAAGGTACACCGCAGAATTTTAGAATAATCCTCATCCACAATCTGACATCCATCTACCGTCACAATATCGTGAAAGCTGCCTCTTTTGTGCATTCCCAAGGACAACGGTCCATCCTTTACCTCATCTCCGAAGGAAAATTCCATCTTATTGCGGTATTCCAGCATCCGGGGACTTTTCTCAATTCCCTCGAAAATCCGGTCTATCTCTTTTCCATAGTTACTCAATACCGGACGCAGCAAATCCTTTACCTGACGTTCCTTCTGCTTGAGCTGTTCCTCATAAGAAACCGTCCGGTAGGTACATCCTCCGCATTTTCCAAAATAAGGACAGGCTTCTTCCGTCTCCAAAGGCGATTGCTCCAATATTTCCAGCATACGTCCTTCCGCTTTCCCTTTCCGCAGCTTATTCACAGAAAAACGAATCCTCTGTCCTTCTATAGTATTTTTTACAATAACCTTTCTGTCCTCGCCCTCTACTCTCACGATTCCTTTGTTGGGAAATTCCACTTTCTCTACAATTCCCTCTAACACCTGTCCTTTTTTCATTTTCTAACTCCTTTATGCACATAGCTTTCTTATGGCTACTGGCGTAAAATAAAAGGGCTGCAATCAAAATTGCAGCCCTCCTCTTTTCATTTCTATTCTTCTGAATCCTCTGCTAATTCTTCTTCGTCATCAAAAAAATCATCATCAAATTCATCTTCGAAGTCCTCTTCAAAATCCTCCAGATAATCCGGTGCAAAGAAACGATATACTCCATAAGCAATACCGGCAACTGCTGCAATCGCACCAATAATAGCTAAAATCCAAAGAACCTTCTTGGAGGTCTTCTCTTCCTCTTCCTGTTTGTTTATTTTGCTGAGTATCTCATTTAACATGTCTTCTGCTCTTTTCATAGTCACCGCTCCTTTATTAAGTCATGATATTCAAATCATTTTGATTTAATTCAGTATATCATATTTCTTCCCATTATCCTACACAAAATTCAAGATTTTTTCAAAAATTTTATATTTTCTTTAATTTTGCAAAAGACGCGAACATTTTCTTTGTTCCTACCTTATCAAAATCCACCGTCACCTCAAAGTCACGTCCTCCCGAAACGATTCCTTTTACGTATGAGCCGCAGGAAACACATAGAGTTACTGTTGTAGCAGGACAGATTGCAAAGGTCACTTTCAATAACAAATTGAAGCGTGGCGACCTTCAGGTAGTGAAGTCCTCAGAAGATAACCTTGTTGAAGGTGTGAAGTTCCATCTTTTCGGTACTTCTCTTTCCGGTGATGCTGTTGACCAGTATGCAGTTACAGACAAAAACGGTGTGGCAACTTTCAAAGATGTGCTTATCAGTGGTTCTGAACCATATACTCTTGAAGAAGTGGACACAGCTATCCGTTATGTCGTACCAAAAAATCAGACTGCACCAGTGAAGTGGAAAGAAGTAACCACAAGAAACTTCAATAACATTTTGAAGAAGTTTACTGTAACAGTCACAAAGAGCGACGCTGAGAAGGGCGAAGCACAGGGCAATGCCAAACTTTCGGGAGCAGTTTACGGTATCTATAAGGGAGAAACGCTTGTAGATAAGTATGTTACTGATGAAAACGGTCAGTTCACTACCAAAGAATATGTTTGTGATACCGACTGGACAATCCGAGAAATCACACCGTCAGAGGGATATTTGCTTGATAAGACTATCCATGAAGTAGGTGCAGACCCGAAACTTTATGAGGTGGAACACAACCTTACTTCCAATGATGTAACCGAGCAGGTAATCAAAGGCAATGTGGCTATCATCAAACATACCGATGACGGAGAAACAAAGATTGAAACACCTGAAAAGGGTGCTTCCTTTGAGATTTATTTGAAATCTGCCGGAAGCTATGACGCAGCCAATAAAGACGAGAGAGATACCATTGTTTGCGATGAAAATGGCTTCGGTCAGACAAAAGATATGCCATATGGTATTTATACCGTACACCAGACTTCCGGTTGGGAAGGCAGAGAGATGATGGACGATTTTGATGTGTTCATTTCGCAGAACGCACAGACCTACCGTTATCTTATCAATAACCGTAACTTTGAGAGCTTTGTCAATGTAATCAAGGTGGACGCAGAAAGCGGAAAGAGTATTCCGTATGCAGGAGCAGGATTTAAGATTTACGACCCGCAGGGCAATCAGGTCAAAATGACCTTTACTTATCCGACACCGACCACGATTGATGTGTTCTATACCGACGCAAATGGTTCTCTTGTAACACCTGAGAAACTGGATTACGGCAAGGGATATTCCATCGTAGAGGTACAAGCTCCATACGGATATGTACTTGATGATACTCCGGTATATTTTGATATTACCGAAGAAAATTCCACAGAGGAAGGCGGCGTAACTGTTGTGAAAGTCAATAAGCCGAATATGGCACAGAAAGGTACTATCACGGTTGAAAAGACCGGAGAAGTATTTAGTGGTGTCAATGTAAGTGGTTCTGAGGACAGTGATGTTATTTATCAGCCTGTTTATGAAGTGGCAGGACTTGAGGGTGCAGTTTATGAAGTCCGTGCTGCGGAAGATATTAGCACACCGGACGGTACACTCCGCTATTCAAAGGGCGAAGTGGTAGATACTATCACAACAAGCTCCGATGGATTTGTTAAGAGCAAAGAACTTTATCTCGGAAAATACGAGGTCAAGGAAATTACCGCACCTGATGGAATGGTAGTGAGTGGCGAAACACATACGGTTGAGCTTACTTATGCAGGTCAGAATATCTCTGTTACCGAAACTTCCACATCGTTCTATAACGAAAGACAGAAAGTGCAGGTAAGCCTTGCAAAAGCCATTGAAAAGGATAAGACATTTGGTATTGGCGACAACGGAGAAATCAAAAATATCAGCTTTGGCTTGTTTTCCGATGAGGAACTCGTATCCGCAAGTGGTACTTCCATTCCGAAAGACGGACTGCTTGAAATCATTACGCTTGATGAAAACGGCAAGGCGACCGTTAAAACTGATCTGCCTTTGGGCAGCTATTATGTAAAAGAGCTTGCGACAGACGAGCATTATCAGCTTAGCGGCGAAAAATATCCCGTTGTATTTGAATATGCGGGACAGGAAACTGCAACGGTAGCGATTGCAGTGAATAATGGTGAGCCGATGGAAAATAAGCTGATCTACGGCTCTGTATCAGGTAAGAAGGTTGACGAAAACGGCGAAGGACTTGGCGGTGCGCTCATTGGTCTGTTTAAGAGCGATGATGTGGAATTTATCAAAGAAAATGCCCTGATGACCGCCGTATCCGGCGACGATGGCAGCTTCTCCTTTGAGAATGTGCCTTACGGAAACTGGTATATCCGTGAGATCAAGCCGATTACTGGATTCGTCCTTAACGAAACGGTCTATGATGTGAACATCTCAGAGAATGAGCAGGTCGTTGAGATTGAAATCGTCAATGAGCTTATCCGTGGAAATATCGCTTTGACAAAGGTGGACGCTGAATATACAGATACCAAACTGGCAGGCGCTGTTTTTGAAGTCTACAAGGATTCCAATGACAACGGCGAGCTTGACAGTGAGGACGAGCTGATCGGTACGCTGACCGAAAAGGAAATCGGACAGTATGAAATGAACGATCTGCTCTATGGACGCTATTTTGTGAAAGAGACAAAAGCACCGGAGGGCTTCACGCTGGACGAAGGCGTGTATGAAGTGTTTATTGACACCGACGGAAAGACCTATCAGGTCGAATTCTACAATCTTGACGTCATTATTTCTGTTGGTTATCGTGACAAATCCAAACGAGGCACACAGTTCCGTATCTGGGCAACTGGCATCCTGAAGGAATATATGCGCAAGGGATTTGCGCTGGATGACGAACGCCTGAAAAATCTGGGCGGCGGTGGATATTTCAAAGAGCTGTTAGAACGCATCCGTGACATCCGTGCTTCCG
>OMDM01000726.1_pt1 | contig 12571 bp, 8 predicted proteins | sample 1673801 | NCBI WGS metagenome assembly OMDM01 (sample SAMEA103958127, study PRJEB25191) | human gut metagenome | biome: human-associated habitat [ENVO:00009003]; feature: intestine environment [ENVO:2100002]; material: feces | place: Germany | collected 2013/2015 | reverse complement strand
GTATTGGCAAATGCAAGCTGCTGGTTGTTATGTGCATGTATACCAACACTTTTTCCATACTTCTCTGCTATCTTAATGTATTTGTCAGCAAGTCTTCTTACCTGCTCCGGGTATAATGAACCATAGCTGTCAACAAGGTATATATACTGTGCCTTGCTCTGTGATGCAAGAAGCTCTAATGCAAGGTCTAACTCATTCTCACCTGCTGTTGATATCGCCATAATATTGACTGTAACCTCATATCCCATATCTGAACAGTAGTTAGCCATCTCAATAGCTGCCGGAATGGTATTAATATATGTTGCAACTCTCACCATATCAACAACTGACTCTGACTTAGGTGGAATATCTCTCTTCATATTAGTTCTTCCGACATCAGCCATAACTGATATCTTAAGTGGTGTATCATTCTCGCCAACAATAGCTCTGATATCTTCTTCCTTACAGAACTTCCACTTTCCGAATTCTTTCTCATTAAATATATCCTTATCAGCCTTATATCCAAATTCCATATAATCAACGCCTGCTGCCACATTAGCTTCATAAAGATCTTTAACAAACTCATCAGTGAATTCAAAATTATTCACAAGACCTCCATCTCTTAATGTACAGTCCATAACCTTGATGTCTGGTCTGTAAGAAGTCAAATTACCCCTGTTTTCTGCCATAACCTGTTTCCTCCTGTAAAATAATTAGACTTCGCCGTTCTGCCCGATGCCGTTCCTGCCCGAGTCCTTACCCCGGCGTTGGCTCTTCCTTGGTACGCGGAATGCGGTACTTCTCCGGAAGACATATTCTCATCGGACGATCATGAAATTTTCAAGGTGCTGCGTGGTTTACGTCTAAATTTTAGTAAGAAAACAGGCTCTTTCCCGTATATCCGAGAGGTAGGAAAAGTGGGATGAAAGTAGGATTTTTCCACGCTTTTAGACAAAAACGAAAAAGCATGATACAATACAGAAAAAGCTGCAAAGGAGGCTGGTGTATGCAGGTTAAGCTGACAATCGGGGAACGTTTGAAGGATTTACGAACAGCACAAAAGCTGACGTTGGAGCAGCTTGCCGCCGAGGTGGGCATCTCAAAATCCGCACTCGGCAAATATGAATCGGATAACGGCAAGGACATCAGCCCGTATAGCATTTTGGTGCTGGCTGACTATTACGGTGTTTCCTGCGACTATCTGATGGGGCGGACGGAAACAAAAAATCACCCAAACACAGCTCTGCATGAGCTGCATTTGGGTGATGCTTCGATTGATGTATTGAAAACGGGCAAGTTCAACCACCGGCTGCTGTCGGAGCTGATCTGCCACAAGGATTTCCAGCGGTTCATGCTGGACGCTGAGATTTACGTTGACCGGATCGCGGATATGCGAGTCAACGATATGAATGCCGTGCTGGAAGCTGTTCGGCAGATGGCATTGATGAAAAACGGCGGCGAAGAAAATGACCTGCATCTGCGGACATTAGAAGTGGCGCAGATTCGGGAAGATGAATATTTCGGAAGCCTGATTGCGGATGATCTGAAAGGTATCCTTCGTGACATTCGGAGTGAACACCGCCCCGACACCATGACGGCGGATGAAATCTCCCTTGCAGCAACTATGCAGGATCAGTTACAGGATGCGATGAACTTTGAGGGAAGCTCCGAGGAAAAGAAAGCGAAAGCATTGCTTTCCACATTGGGGATTGATTACGATGCCATCACAATGGAACAATTTGTCAACTTGATCGAGGTACTAAAGCTGTCCAAACACCTGAAAACTCCCATCAGCCAGCGTGGGAAAACGACCATGACCCACGGCAAGGGAAAGCGGAAGAAACGCTGAAACATAGGCGATGCTGCGGCGGGACGAGGGCTTGTATATACCTCTGCTTCCTTCTCCGGCCAGTCGAATTTTGCTTTTCAAAAATCCTGCATTTGTGCCGTAGCTCACACCACAAACTCCGCCTGTCCTACTGCCGCGAAAAAGCGTTTGTTGCTACACTCTGCCGCACCGCAGAGTATGCCGCCACCCCCTTTCCCGCGTCAGCCGGAAGCAAAGGTATAACACACTAGACTTTGCAGAGCAAAATCGTGTGCCAACAGGGATGCTGCGCGCCCCTATTGGAAACCCTGCGTCAAAGGGGATGTTCCCCTCTGAACTCCCCATATTTTCTTCGCAGACGGGTACCCAAACTGTAAAAACGCAGTTTGGAACACCTGCTCAGAAAATGCAAAAGGAAGTCCGTACCGATGAGCGGCGGACTTCCTTTTATGCTGACAATCTGAAATCGTAACAATACTGCTTTCGATTGTCAGCGCCTGTGAGGGGACATGATGCGTAGCAGACGACAGCTAGATTTCAATTTTATCATTACTGCAAAAATGAGAAAATTACGATTGACGGTGATGCAATTCACGGATATACTGTAATTGCATCATTAAATAGTATTTGATGAAATTGAACGCCGAATGAGGAATTTGAATGAGAGATTTCAACTTCAAAGCAGAATATCAAAAGCTCCTGACGCCGGAGGTCGTGGCCTACCTGACGCAGATTCACGAATACAAGGGGCAGCAGAATCTTTTTATCGAGGCAAAAGCGGATGCGCTGTCCAATCTCTTGGAGGTTGCGAAGATCCAGAGCACCGAAGCGTCCAACCGCATCGAGGGCATCATCACAACAGATGACCGCCTGAAAAAGATCGTCCGCGAAAAGACCATGCCCCAGAGCCGCAGCGAAAAAGAGATCGCCGGATACCGTGACGTGCTGGCGACGATCCACGAGAGCCACGACTATATCCCGCCAAAGCCGACGGTCATTTTGCAGCTACATCGGGACCTGTACAAGTTCAGCGGCAAGTCCATCGGCGGCAGCTTCAAAAACTCGGATAATGTGATTGCCGAAGAACGGCCGGACGGCCGGAAGATCGTCCGGTTTGAGCCTGTCTCTGCGTGGGAAACGCCGGGGGCGATGGCAGCACTTTGCGACGCCTTCCAGACGGCCGCACAGGACGCCGAGCTTGACCCGCTGCTGCTGATCCCGATTTTTATTCTGGACTTTCTCTGCATCCATCCCTTCAATGACGGCAACGGCCGCATGAGCAGGCTCCTGACGCTGCTGCTTTTGTACCGCTCCGGCTATCTTGTCGGCAAATATATCAGCATCGAAAAGCTGATCTCCGACACCAAGGAAACCTATTACGAGGCTCTGCAAGCCAGCTCTTACAACTGGCATGAGGGAACCAACGACTATGCCCCCTTTGTCACCTATATGCTGGGCATTCTTACGGCGGCGTACCGGGATTTTGAAAGCCGGATTGAGCTGCTGACCACCAAGGGACTTTCCAAGCCCGACCGGGTGCGGGAGATCATCAAGAACCACCTCGGTAAGATCACTAAGAGTGAGATCATGGCCAAATGCCCGGACATCAGCCAGATCACCGTCCAGCGCGCGCTGGCAGAGCTGCTGAAAAGCGGCGAGATCACTAAGCTCAGCGGCGGACGCTACACAGCGTATGTCTGGAGCGGGGAGGAAATGCTATGATGAAAAAGTCATGGACGAAGTGGATATTGGCTGCTGCTATAGCACTGGTACTAATTGTTGGCGTCCCCATCATAATCAACGAGTGCTACAAAACGAACAGCGGCTACATGACTATGTGGGATGCCGCGGATGTGCTTGCCTATTATGGGACGATCTTAGGAGCGCTGGTGGCGGTTGCAACTGTAGTTGTGACAATTCTTTTTACCTATAAACAGATTCAACGCGATAGCTTCGTGAAAAGTGAAAACGAAAAATGGGCAAAGATTGAGGAAATATTTGCGATGGCGCTTGATACAATCAATCCTATCCGTCCTATGACCGAGGCTATGGACACTGGTATGAAGAATCCGGGTGCTGCAATTACAACTTTCCAAAAGTATCAAATGGCTTGTAAAATTGCACCGGATCAACTAATTGCTTTCTTGAATGGTGCTGACTACCCAAAAGTTAAGACGCTGCTCGAACGCGCAAATCAAACAACAGAAGAATTTTCTCATATCTGCGATGAGGAAATAGCAATATACGAAAGATTGTTGGATTTCTCCGGCAGACAGACCGCAGAGAGAACAGTTGAAATGGAAGCAGCGCACCCAGCCTCTTTTCCTGAGGATACACTTACTTTCTGTCGAACAATTATTGATAAGACAAACGGAATAACACTTGATGCGCTTACAAAAGAACTGGCTGCCTCTAATGAAAAAATGGTTTCCGCATATGAGACAAAATATAGAGATCTTCTTCAACTTAAAGGGCAGACTTTTGAGGTAATTAACGCAGAGATACAGAAAAAGGCAGATAGCATTCTGCTTTTTGGAGGAAACTTCTATGCCAACACTTGAATGGATTGGAAAGAGCAAGGTTATCAATCATCATCAGGAAGTTCCGTTCCGGGTGTTGGAGCGCAAGTATAGCTTTGACGAAAACGGGGAGCATAGCGAGGACAACGGCAGCGACAACATGATTATCCGGGGTGACAACCTTGAAGCCCTGAAAGCCCTGCTGCCCCGGTACGAGGGGCGCGTCAAGTGCATCTACATCGATCCGCCCTACAACACTGGCAACGAGGGCTGGGTTTATAACGACAACGTCAACGATCCGAAAATCAAAAAGTGGCTGGGTGAGGTTGTCGGCAAAGAGGGCGAGGACTTGACCCGCCATGACAAGTGGCTGTGCATGATGTACCCGCGCTTGAAGCTGCTGCAAAAGCTGCTGGCGGACGATGGTGTTATTTTCATCAGCATTGATGACAGAGAGCAAGTATTACTACGGATGATATGTAACGAAATTTTTGGTGAAAATAATTTCTTGGCACAATTTGTTTGGCAAAAACGCACCTCTCCCGATATGCGTAAATTGGTAAGTACCGCCCACGAATATGTATGCGCGTATTGTAAAGACATCTCTTATCTCCCTAACGCAATAAGCAAAGTTGCATTAAGCGAAGAAGATGCCGAGAATTATAAAAATCCAGATAATGACCCCCGTGGTCCGTGGGCATCGAGCGATTTTACAGCGCAGGGTTTTCGTCCGAACCAGATGTATGAAATTATTACACCAGGCGGAGCGAGATATACTCCCCCAGAAGGTCGTTGTTGGAAAAACGTGGAGAGTGAGTTTATCAAGCAACGTGATGAAGGACGAATGTGGTTTGGAGCTGACGGAAAGGGCATACCGCGTCGAAAGACCTACTTATCTGAACGGGAGGGTAAAAACGTTTGGACTTGGTGGGATAACAAGGGCGTCGGGCATTCGCAGGAAGCTACAAAAGAGATTGGAAAAATCTTCGGTACGCCAACAGCTTTTGACTATCCAAAACCTGTTCGATTGATACAGCGTATAATTCAAATTGCTACAAGAAAAGACTCGATTGTACTTGATTCTTTCGCTGGGTCTGGTACAACAGCGCAAGCGGTTCTTAACATGAATAAGCATGATGGTGGATGCAGAAGAATCATCCTTGTTGAAATGGGAGACTATGCTGACAGCATCACCGCCGAACGCGTCAAGCGTGTTATCAATGGCTACGGCGAGGGCAAGAATGCCGTGGCGGGTACGGGCGGCAATTTCAGCTTTTATGACTTGGGCGAACCGCTGCTTGTGGGCGATTGCCTGAATGAAGCGGTTGCCCCAGAGAAAATCCGGGAATACATCTGGTTCATGGAAACCAAGCAGCCCTACGCCCCACCTATCGGCGACAATCCGTATTACCTCGGCAAGCACAACTGCACAGGCTATTACTTCTACTACGAGCCGCAGCGCGTGACGGTACTGGATTATGCGTTTCTCTCCACCATTACGGAAAAAGCTGATGGGACGGTGATCTACGCCGACCGCTGCTCTATCAGCGAGGATAAGCTGGAAAAAATGGGCATCACATTTAAGAAAATTCCGCGCGATATTAGCAGACTGTAAGGGGGTGTTCGCTGTATGGAACTGAAATCATATCAGAAAAAGGTTATAGCGGACCTGACCCGCTATCTGGAACTGCTGAACGAAACAAAGAGTGACGCAGCGGCGTTTCGCCTGTTTTGGCAGGAAAAATCAGCCCCGACTTTAGGGCTATACCAAAACGTTATACCCGGTGTTCCAAACCTCTGCTTCAAGGTGCCGACAGGCGGCGGCAAGACCTTTATTGCCTGCAACGCCGTTCGCCCCATCTTTGACGCGCTCCCCGCTACCAAGACAAAGGCGGTCGTGTGGCTTGTTCCGTCGGACGCGATTTTGACGCAAACGGCAAAATCACTGAAGAACCCGCAGCACCCCTACCGTCAAAAAATCGACGTGGATTTCGGCGGGCGTGTGGAGGTCTACACCAAGCAGGAGCTTTTGAACGGTCAGAACTTCAACCCCACCGCCGTAACGGAGCAGTTGTCGGTTATGGTGCTGTCCTACGATTCGTTCCGTGGGCGCGGCAAGGAGGTCTTGAAAGCCTATCAGGAGAACAGCAACCTTGCCGAGTTTGCAAAGGTGCTGGGTAAGCCCGACAGCCCCATTGAAAAAGCGGATGAAACCGCACTGTTCCAGATCATCAACCAGCTTAACCCGCTTGTCATCGTGGACGAGAGCCACCATGCCCGGTCGGAATTGAGCCTTGAAATGCTGGAAAACTTCAATCCCTGCTTTGTGCTGGATTTGACCGCCACGCCGAAAAAGGAGAGCAATATCATCTCCTATGTGGACGCGGTGCAGCTGAAAAACGAACACATGGTAAAGCTGCCCGTGATCGTCTATAACCGGGACAGCCAATCCGAGGTACTGATTGACGCGATCGACCTGCGGAACAAACTGGAAGAAATCGCAAGCGCGGAGTACGCCAAGACGGGGAAATATATCCGCCCTATCGCGCTGTTTCAGGCACAGCCGAAAGGCAAGGAGGACGCGACCACCTTTGAAAAACTGCGGGACAAACTGGTGGACGCCGGGATTCCCGCCGAGCAAATTGCCATTCGTACCGCTGATGTGAACGAACTGAAAAATGTGGAGTTGATGTCCCTAAGCTGTCCGATTCGATACATTATCACGGTCAATGCGCTGAAAGAGGGCTGGGATTGCCCCTTTGCCTATATCCTTGCGTCTCTTGCCAATAAGACAAGTCAGGTTGACGTGGAGCAGATTTTAGGACGGATTCTCCGTCTGCCCCATACGAGCCAGCACACACAGAGCGCACTCAATATGTCCTATGTGCTGACTTCTTCCAACGACTTCAACAATACTGTGGCGCATATAGTCAAGGGCTTGAACAGCGCAGGATTCAGCGATAAGGACTATCGGATCGGTGAGTCCGCAAAACCGCAGGTTCCCGAACAGCCAGCAGAACAAATCACGCTGCCTGATCAACAAGGGTGTCCTGAAATGGAACCCCCTTTGGAAACCGCCGAGGACGATTTTTCGGGGCTGGATGGGAAATCTATCGGGGCAGAGTTGGAGCGGCGCAGAGAACAGGCACAAACGCCTGAAACTGCCCCGAAAGCCGACACCATGCTGGACGCTGCCGCAGAGGTCGAAAAGGCATATACAGACGCTATCCAACAGACAGACAATGACCCGATGATGGACAATCTTCCGTGGGAGGTGCGGGATAAAGTGAAATCATTCCAAGTAAACACGCAGTTCCGGGAGGATATTGAAACGCTGCAAATCCCGCAGTTTTTCCTGAAAGTTGAGCAATCTTTGTTTACGGACGGTTCTTTTGAACTGCTGGACAAGGAAATGCTGGCAGAGGGCTTTACCCTCAAGGGCAAGGCATACGATATTGACTTTGCCGCCGCAGACGATGAAATCCGCGAAATCGACGTGCGGGAGCAGGACGGCGGTTTGCCAAAGGTGTTCAAGATGGAGAGCGCCGAACAGCGGTACTTCAAAGAGTGGTTCAACAATCTGCCGCCGGAAAGCCGGGTACGTCAATGCAAGGAAATGATGTTCAATCAGCTTAACAAGCTGAACATGGTGGACGCCGCCGAACTGAAAGCCTACATAGACCGCATTGTGAGCGATATGGATAAGGCGCAGCTTGCCGCTATGGAGAAAGCCCCGCTGGGCTATGCGGCAAAGATCCGCGCCAAAATTGAAACGCTACTGGAATCCCATTATCGAGAAAACTTTGAAAGGTGGCTGGAAACGGAGCGCATCGTCTGCAAGCCCTATTTCCGTCTGCGCCCCTCTATCCATCCTGCCACATATACCGACATATATGCCCGTTCTCTGTATGCAGCAGAGGACGGTGACATGAACAAACTGGAACAGAAGTTGATTGTGGAGTTGACCGCCCTGCCGAATGTCCGCTGGTGGCACAGGAATATTGCCAGACAAGGGTTTGCCATCAATGGCTTTATCAAGCATTACCCCGATATTCTGATTATGACCAAAAGTGGTAAGCTCATCTGCGCGGAGGCCAAGGGCGATCACTTGAAAAACGACGACAGCCGGGAGAAAATCGCACTCGGTCAAGCGTGGCGCACAGCAGCGGGCAAGGACTATCGCTATTACATGGTGTTTGAGAATGACGAAAACCTCTTGCCAGGTGCGGTGAGCATGAGCCAATTTATCGACACGATCAAGGAACTGTAAAAGCCTCTCATTCGCAGGGGTCGGTAATTTCTACCCCCATGTATGACCGTTGTGATTGCACAAGTTTATACAGATTCAGGCAGCAGGAGCAATTCTGCTGCCTCTTTCTTTGGGTGACTATTCCGTTTACCTCGCGTATGCGGATTGTCATAATTTTCCGAAAAGGAGCGTGGTAGTAATGAAATTGAAAACCGTTCAAAGGAGGTGGTGTGCCGATGCAAAGCAGAAAACGCAGACGGCTTCTGATGCAGGAGGCGGAATATGGCAAAACCGCTTGACCCAAAAGCGATAGAGGCAGAGCGGCAAACCAGCAGCCGAGCTGAACGCAGGGAGCAAAAACGCCGCCAGATGCAGGATGAGATTTCTTATAACCAGCGTGGAAATGGTGTTATCATCATCCCACCGCAGAAACGACGGGAACTTGCAGAGGAGTCGCCCAAGCTCCGTGTTGCGGCGTATTGCCGCGTCAGCACGCAGGAGGAACAGCAGGTCGGCAGCTTCGATATGCAGATTCACCATTTCACCAAGAGGATTGAGGCAAATCCGCAATGGGAGCTGGTTGAGATTTATCAAGATGAGGGTATCAGCGCGACTACCGTTGAAAAGCGCCTCGGCTTTCAGAAAATGATTGCCGACGCGGTTGGCGGGAAGATTGATCTGATCCTCACAAAAAGCATCAGCCGTTTTGGTAGAAATATCGTGGATATTCTGGACAATCTGCGAACGCTTTCTGCGCTGAACCCACCCGTTTCCGTTGAGTTTGAGACAGAAGGAATCACCTATACCGGCGATGGGCGGAATAATCTGCTGATCTCATTGCTGGCAGCTCTGGCTGAAATGGAGTCCCAGCAAAAGAGCGAGGCAATTAAGGCTGGTATCCGCTGGCGCATGGCGGAGGGCATCTACAAGTTCTCCGTTCAGAACACGCTTGGCTTCTATCGTGATCATTTCGGGCAGCTTGTCATTGAGCCGACCGAGGCAAGAATTGTTGAGTACATCTATGAAAGCTGCTTGGAGGGCGCAACCCCGGCAGAAATCGCCGCCGCACTGACAGAACAGGGTATCAAGTCTCCAATGGGGAACGATCTCTGGTCTGCCGGTACTGTCCGCAGCATCCTCCGAAATGAGAAATACTGCGGTGACGCTTTGATGCAGAAAACCTATACCAAGGATTTTCGCACCCATAAATCCGTCAAAAATACAGATTTGAATATGTATTTCAAGGAAAATCACCACACAGCGATTATCAAAAAAGAGGATTGGATCAAGGTACAAAAGCTGCTGTCAGAGCGGCACAGCACAGCAAAACGAGCTACATTGCGCCGTTTGAGCAATCACTTCGTCGCATACCGCGTAAAGGATGGTCTTTTCAAGGGCTATCTGATTATGGATTCCCGCTGGTCTTTTATGGAACGTCAGGAGTTTATGAAAATCGTGGATGAGACGCAAAACACCATAAAATGAAAGGATTTTTACTATGAACTTCGATTTTTCCGCTTTGAACTTTGAAACCATCGACTCCAACATCAACGCCTACCCGGATATGTTCCTGAATCAGAATGGCGTGACTTTCACCAAGAAGGTGCTTGAGGACTTGGGCTATCCTGCCTTTGTTTTGTGTCTGCTGGATGCGAAAGCGAGGGTATTTGCGATCCGTTCCTGCAAGAGCAACGAACCGAAGGGATTCAAGTTCTCCAAGCCGAGAGGCGAACAGAAAGGTGTTGTTACGATCTCCAACAAGAATCTGCTTGACCCGCTTCGCGCTGTCACCGGCGAGGACTGGATTCCCGGCAAGCGTTACAAGGTGCGTGGCTTCTGGGTTGCTGATGCAAAAACCATGTGCTTTGACCTCAATGAAGGGGTTCAGGAGGACTTTCGCCCTGTTACGCCGAGCAGTGACGCAGAATAATCCCTGATATTCAGTGAGAAAAGGGAGAGCAAAAGAGCGGCGGCAAGCCGCCTGAGCGAGAAAGCCACCTCTCCCTTTTCTCCCTCGCTGCGGCTATGGAAACCGTGGAAAACCGCAAGCGGTTTACACACCGTTCCCACAGCCTGCGCTCACCCTCTTTTTCCTCTCTGGCTTTCTCCCTATACAGAGAAAAGTGTCCATTTTCTATCCCGAAAACGTACAGTTGCCGCGATGAACAGAGGGCAGCGTGTCAATATGGCAAAGAAAAGCAAACGGCACACAGGCGGTTTTATCCTCAAAAAAGCCCCGAAGCATGACAAAAAAGAAGCCCAGCATCGCGCCATTTGACGTGATGCTGGGCTTTGAACTTAGTTCCATTCCTCCGCCAAGAGGAAATCGCGGATATTCCGGTGCTTGATCCCATTTCGGCTCATATCGAACTCATCGAGAGAAACAACGTACTTTGGGAAGTTGTCTCGAATGTTATTATACGCACCAAATTCACGGTTGACCGTTTCTTCCGATGCCAGCAGATAAGTGACCTGAACATACAGCTTTTCGCCGCGCTTGTCGCATACAAAATCAATTTCCTTATCGCCCGTTCTGCCGACAGTCACTTCATAACCCCGGCGCAGCAATTCCAGATACACGATATTTTCCAAAATGAGATTGATGTCCCGCATATTGCCGCCGAAAACAGCCTCACGGATGCCATGATCGGCAATATAATACTTCTCATTGGAAGCAAGTATCTGCTTGCCCTGCAAATCTTCTCGCTTCACCTGATAAAACAGATAAGCCTCGCAGCAGTATTTGATATAGTTCAGAATTGTTTCCGGGGCAACGGTGCGCTGCTCGTTTTTCAGGAACTTCGCAAGCGAGGTCGCGGAGAAGGTCGTCCCCACATTGGCGATCACATAGGCAATGATCCGTTCCAGCAGGTCAACGTCACGGATTTTATTTCGCTTCACGATGTCCTTGAGCTGGACAGAGTTGAACAGATCGTGAAGATATTGCTTGGACGGCGCATCCGCATAGCGGAGGTTTGCGAGATAGGGCATCCCTCCGGCAAGCAGGTACTTTTGGAAACACTGCTGGATGGACGCATCGGGTGTGATCGAACGGTACAGCTCCATGAACTCCCCGAATGAGAACGGATAGATCACAAACTCCACATACCGACCACCCAAATAAGTTGCAAGCTCACCGGACAGCAGCTTTGCATTGGAGCCTGTGATGTAGATGTCGCAATCCAGCGAGACACGGAGAGAGTTGATGCACTTTTCCCAGTCCTTGACCTCCTGAATCTCATCGAAAAAGAGGTAGACCTTGCCGCCGATCTCCTTGGCGCGTTTGGTGATCTCATCATGCAGCGCCTGCGCGGTTTGCAGATGGGAGTAGCTCATATCCTCAAAGTTGATGGCGATAAACTGTGTTGGGCTGACGCCGGACTCCGTGAGTTCCTGCTGGATCAGCTCCAACATGACCGACTTTCCGCAGCGGCGGATACCGGTCATGACCTTGACCAGCTCCGTTCCGATGAACGGACGGATACGGCTCATATACAGTTCGCGTTTGATCATAAAACTTCACTCTCCTTCCGTGGCCGACCACAGTATATCACACTTACGATTGAAACTCAATGGAGAAATTGCAAAACCAAAAGTTATAACTGATAAAATACTGAATTCGACAAAAGATTTCAGATAAGGCTCAACTATTTAAGCGAAGCCCTGCAAAGGGAGGGTTTCACCCTTTATTGGCACACAAGATGCCGTTACAGAAAAATGAAACAACCATCGGCATATCCGTTGGACGGTTACCCTGCTCAAGAAAGAGAGGGTACAGATTGAAATCGCTGACACGGTGGTGCTGTACGACCGCCTGCCAAAGAATCCCGAATAACGAACGACGCCCACCAGCTTATGGCGAAAACCATAGGTCGGTGGGCATCGTGTTCTTTATAGGGGCTTAATCTTCCAGCCTACCGTGGTTGCAGCTGAGGGAGAGATAGCGATCCATCTCCCCTTCCAGCACCATCTGCACATACTCCAAGGGCTTGTTGT
>OMDM01000721.1_pt1 | contig 12622 bp, 5 predicted proteins | sample 1673801 | NCBI WGS metagenome assembly OMDM01 (sample SAMEA103958127, study PRJEB25191) | human gut metagenome | biome: human-associated habitat [ENVO:00009003]; feature: intestine environment [ENVO:2100002]; material: feces | place: Germany | collected 2013/2015 | reverse complement strand
CATCTTGAACACCTCTCGCTCTTAACTAGGTGTCCAATTCATCATACCCACTCCATACCGTTCCTCGCGTTGCAGCCCGGCTGCCTCGGCTGCCTTTACGCGGTTCTTGTCGATGTACATGTTTTTGTCGGCCTGGGAAAAGAGCTCGCGCATCGTAGGCGGTTCATCAAAATCACTGGAAAGCGCGTAGCCCACCGCATAGCTGATAGGCATGTCGGGGTGAGCCTCGGAATACTCGTTCACGTTCGCACGAACCCGAGCGAGACAGGACTCCACGGCAGCTCGATCGGCATCCCGCAGCACCGCGATAAACTCATCGCCACCGTCGCGGCCCACAAAGCAGGTCTCGGACGCCACGCACCCCAGCTGCTGGGCAAAAGAACGGATGTATTCGTCGCCCTTCTCGTGGCCAAAGTTGTTATTGACCGTATGCAGATTGTTAAGGTCGAAGACGCACACCGCAACGGGCGCCTCCGCGGAGACAGGCCGCTCCTGCCCCAAGATCTCCTCGCACTTGTTCTTGTTGGGCAGTCCCGTGGCTTCGTCGAGATAGACTTTGCTCTGCAGCTCGCGGTTGAGCGCGGCAGTGCGCACCGCGCGAACAAGTTCGACCGCAAAGGTCGCCACTAAACCCACGATGTCGATGATCACCAAGCCCTCGAGATAGTTGAGCGCCGACGCCTTCTCCTGAGAGTAGTCCTCTGCGAGTCGTGTGGCATCGTCACAAATACCAAAGAACTCCTCGCTCATCGCGATGATATCGGTGTTCTCGTAGCCGACTTCGCGCACACGGGCAATCTCGGCGCAAAGCTCATCAAAATAATTTGCAAGCTCGGTCATCTTTGCCTGATACTCGTCGTCGTCGAGACGGACGAGGTTGAGGTCGTCACTTCCGTAACGCAAACCGTTGATGTATGAATCCACGGCCTTGAGCAGGTCGTCTTGAGGCTGGCCCGCGTCCTCGAGCTTAACGATTCGCTGCGTGGTGCCGCGCACCAGACCGGCGTAGTTGACCACGCGCGCCGTGCCCTGGATATCGGAGACGAGCAGCATAACATTAATGAAGAAGAAGATGAGAACTGCCGTGAGCACCATCATGAGCAGGCGCACCGCCTGGCTGGCTTTCTTGGCGACAGAAGTATTCACAAGTTCACTCCCAAAATGACAAAAGCACAGGTAGTACGCAGTGTACTGAAATTCACGTGAGGTCAACTCTACCAGATGATTTTTCTAGGACGGGGATTAAAGAATCATCGACACGATAGCTATTTGAGAAGTTGTGCCATGGCGTTGACGAATTTTTGGACTTGGAGGGTGGGCTCGAGCGGGTAGTGCAGAAAGACCGGCACCTCGCGGCCGCACAGGAACGGCACGCCCACAAAGGCTGGGTGCACCCCCGACCACGCTCCGCAGGTGAGCACCGCGTCGCCCTTTTCTTCCGCCTCGTTAAAGAGCGCAAAGTCAAAGCTGTCCACATCGATCACGTCCACGCCGCCGTCTGCCAACAGATCGATACGCAGGCTGTCCATAGCGTCGTTGCCGTGGCGGAGCACGCGCAGGCGCATGCCCTCTAAGTCGGCAACCGTGATGCGCGTCTTGCGCGCCAGCGGGCTCGTACGCGGCAGGTCGATATAAAACGGCACGTTGACAATGCGGAGCTTTTGGCAGGCATCACCCCAGCGTGGGGTCGAAAAACTCGACTGCACTACATCCACCTCGCGACCAAGGCTGCGCATGACGGTCTCGCGCTCGTCATAGAGGTCGCTTACCGGTACGATCTCAAATCGCAGCGACGGTTCCAGATCGTGAATGTCCGACCACATCGACAGCGTTTGGCGCCCCGGGCACATCATCGACACGCCCAGACGCACGGCACCGCCATCGCCCGCCGCGCGTCTGGCACGGCGCAGCGCGTCCTCGGACTGCCGCATGATCGAGCGCGCGTCGTCCACCAGCAGGGCGCCGGCCGGCGTCACCTTGACACCCGAGTGCGAGCGCTCGAACAGCGTGATGCCGAACTCGGCCTCGAAGCCCGACACCTGCTTGACGAGTGCCGGGGTCGACACGCGCAATTTTGCCGCCGCACGCGAGAAGCTTCCCAGCTCCGCGGCGGCCGATATGGCCTCAAGTCGTCGATCGTACACGTCAATCTCCCGTTTTCGCGTCTGTGGCCACATGATGCCACAGGGGGTTGTTTTCGCAGGTCACGCGCTCAATTGAGAAAAACTGCATCGCACGGTGTAAACCTACGGTTAACGCCATTCTAACAAATATGCAATTCACCTGCGCAAATGCAAAGCATACGATAACCAGCGAAAACCACGTGGGTCGCTTAATGGGAGCGGCCCACGGGGAGGCACAAGAAGGGAAGTTCCTATGAGCAACTGGCTTAAGCTCGAGGGCGATGTCTGCGCCGTTACCGGCGCACTCGGCGGTATGGGCGTCGAGATTTGCCGCGAGTTCGCCCGCAACGGCGCCAACGTCGTCCTGCTCGATCTGGACGAGGAAAAGGTCAAGGCTGCAGCCGCCGACCTCGCCGCCGAGTTTGGTATCCACGCCGAGGGCTACAAGATGAATGCCACCGACGAGGCCGAGGTTCAGGCCGCCGTCGATGCCACCATCGCCGACTTCGGCCGCGTCGACGTTCTCGTCAACACCGCCGGCATCCTGCGCTTCGCCGCCATGGAGGACCTGCCGCTGAGCGACTGGGAGCAGGTGCTCAACGTCAACCTCACCGGCTACTTCATCACCTCGCAGCGCTTTGGTCGCGAGATGATCAAGGCCGGTCAGGGCCGCCTAGTGCATATCTCGACCGTCGCCAGCCACTCCCCCGAGACGTTCTCGGGCGTGTACAGCTCCACCAAGGCCGGCGTCAACATGATGTCCAAGATGCTGGCTGCCGAGTGGGGCCCCTACGGCGTGCGCTCCAACTGCGTCGAGCCCTGCTTCGTTAAGACCCCCATGTCGGCAAGCTTTTACGCCGACCCCGAGGTCGAGAAGAGCCGCAGCCGCCTCATCGCCACGCGTCGCATCGGCGAGGTCAGCGATATCGCCAACGCCGTCATGTTCCTGGCGTCCAAGCGCTCGGACTTTACCACCGGCGACGCCATCAAGGTCGATGGTGGTTTCTCCAATATGATGGGCGACCTCACCGCCAAGCCCGGCGGCCGCCGAGCCTTTGCCGACAACTACCTCAAGAACAAGGGTGTCGAGCTCTGGTCCGATGAGTCCGGCGTCGCAAAGCCGACTGACCAGTAAACCAACCTGACAGGGAGGCCCCGCGGACACGCCCGCTCCTCCCCCGTATCGATTAGAAAGAGTCCAATGGCTTCCACCAACTCCAACAAGGGTCGCGCTGTCGTGCTTTCCGCCGCGTGCGTCACCATGTTCTTCATCAGCTCCATCGCGCTGTATTCCGTCGTAAGCAAGAACCTGCTCGCCGTCTACCCCGAGTGGTCCAGCGCCCTTACCTGGGCTTTCCCGGTCTTTCAGACCATCATGGCTGTGACGGGCATCTTCGCCGGCCGCATCTCCGATAAGATCGGCCCGCGCAACGTCGTGATCGCCGCCGCCGTGTGCTACGGCCTGGGCTGGTTCATGTCCGGCACCGTCACCGAGCCGTGGCAGTTCTACCTGTGGTTCTCGCTCGTCGCCGCCATCGGCAACGGCCTGGGCTACAACCCGGCGCTCACCACCGGCCAAAAGTGGTTCATCGACAAGAAGGGTCTCGCCTCTGGCATCACCCTGGCCGCTTCGACCGCCGGCCCCGCCGTGCTGTCCCCAGTGCTCGCCTCGCTGCTCATCCCGAGCCTGGGCATCTTTGGCGCCCTTAAGGCACTCGGCGTCATCTTCTTTGTGACGATCGCCGCCTCCGCCCTGTTCCTGAAGGCTCCCGAGGCCGGTTGGCTGCCCGAGGGCTTCGAGGCCCCCAAGGGCGGCGCGCACGCCGGCACCTTCGGCGACCTCACCCCGGGCGAGATGGTCAAGACCCCGCGCTTCTGGGTCCTCATCGTCACCTTCGCCTTTGCCGCCACCGCGGGCACCCTGCTCGTGGGCAAGGTTGCCTCCATCGCCGCCGTCCAGCTCTTCGCCGACCCCACGAGCGCCGCGGCCGTCGCCCTCGGCGGTGTGGTGGTCTCCGTCAACACCTGCGCCAACCTGGTCGGCCGTCTGTCCTTTGGTCAAATCATCGACAAGCTCGGGGCCTACAAGTCGCTGCTCATCAGCCTTGTCGTCACCATCGTCGCGCTCGTCATCATGTCGATGAGCTTTACACAGAGCATGTTCTTTGTCGCACTCGCCCTGCTTGGCTTTAGCTTTGGCGCCCTGCTCGTCATCTACCCGCCGCTCACCGGTGGCGCCTTCGGCACCAGCAACATCGGCGTCAACTACGGCATCATGTTTTTGGGCTACGCCGCTTCCACCTGGATCAGCCAGCCCATCACCGCTGTGCTGTATCACGCCGAGGCCGGCAGCGCCGCCTACCAGCAGTCCTTCTACGGCGCCATTGTGATCGCCGCCATCGCCGTCGTGCTCACCGTCTACATGATGGTCTCCGACAGCAAGAAGAAGTCCGCCTAGTTTTACCGATGCGACAAAGGGGCAGCCCCTTTGTCGCATTCCACCGGCCACCAGTATTAAGGAGTCGAAATGTCTGAGCTCAACCCCGTCCGCATTGCCGTTATCGGCGCCGGCGCCATGGGCCGCAACCACATCCGCTTTGTCACCGAGGAGCCCGAGGCCGAGCTCGTCGCCATCGCCGACGCCTTTGAGGGCGCCCGCGCCACGGCCGAGGCCGCCGGCGTGCCGTTCTTTACCGATCCCGCCCAGATGATGGACGAGGTCAAGCCCGAGGCCGTCATCATCGCCACCCCCAACGACCTGCACCTGGGCGTTGCCCGCGAGGCCGTGAAGCGCAACATCGTGCCGCTGGTCGAAAAGCCGATCTCCAACGACCTCGAGGATGCCCAGGCCTTTGCCGCCGAGGCCGAGACCGCCGGCGTGCCCGTACTCGTGGGTCAGCACCGTCGCCACAATCCCTTCGTCAACAAGGCCAAGGAGATCATCGAGTCCGGCGAGCTGGGCAAGCTCACCGTGTCGAGCTTCCACTACATGATCTATAAGAATGACGAGTACTTCGATGTCGAGTGGCGCCGCAAGAAGGGTGCCGGCCCGATCCTGGTCAACCTGGTGCACGACGTCGACCTGCTCCGCTACCTGCTGGGCGAGCCCGTTGCCGTCCAGGGCATGCAGTCCAGCGCCGCCCGCGGTTTTGAGACCGAGGACTCCGCCGTGGTCAACGTCCGTTTTGCCGATGGCGCGCTTGCGAGCATGACCATCTCCGACGCCACCGCCAGCCCCTGGAACTGGGAGGCCACCGCTCGCGAGGATCCGCAGTACCGCCCCTTCGACGCCGACGCCTACTTTATTGGCGGAACCTTGGGTGCCCTTTCGCTGCCCCGCCTGCACCAGTTCTCCTACGACGGAGCCTCCAACTGGCACAAGCCGCTGCAGATGGAGATTCCGGCCGTCGACCCGGCGCTGCCGCACAAGATGCAGCTCAAGCACTTTGTGAAGGTCGTTCGCCGCGAGGTCGAGCCCGTCGTGACCCCCGCCGACAACGTTAAGACGCTCACGCTGCTTAACGCCATCAAGGAGGCCGCCGAGACCGGCCAGCTCGTCGAGCTGTAATGCCTTAAGAGCGGCCGCGGCAGAAACCCCATGCCGAACCCCTCGGTCCGCCACAAATATGCCCCTCTTCTTTGCCCCGCGAGCAGCCTCCTGCCCGCGGGGCTTTTTGCTACCTTAACGACGATTTTTCTGGGGCGGGGGCTATTTTGCACCTCGGCTTGATTCGTTCGCCACCAAATGGGCCTATCTACTACGTTTAGGCGGCAGTCCTCGACCACGTCAAGTAATGCGAAATGAAAACCGCAGGTAGAACGCTTGCGGTTTTTCATGAAAAGCGGCTATGGTCGGGGTGTCGAGTCAAACGTAGTAGATGGCCCGATTTCGTGGCGAGCGTTACCAACTGATCCCCCGGGGACGGAGGAAAACGGATCATTTTGACCTGTTGGCTCCGAGTCGCACCCGTTTTCCTGCGAAAACTTTCGTGTCTCAACTTCGGTGAGACATTTGTCTCACGCCCAAAATCAAATCTGGAACGTGTGTCACCTGCCCTAATTGTGTCTCATTTCGTAACTTTAGGCTGATGCAAGGTTTGAGACAGTGAGAAGGGAGACGCGATGAGTAAGTACACGAGGGGTCTCTTGGCGGTGATACTGGCCGTAGTGCTGGTGTTGCCAGCCGCAGCATTCGCCATGCTGCCCGAGGCCAACGCCAGGTCCAGCACGGGAATGGACGGACCGATAATGACCGGAAAGGTCGTCGACCCCGATACCAGCGGACGCTGGGAAATCTGGGCGGCAGGCCACGGCGGCAATAAGGTAACGACCCAAAACGTCGGCCGAATCTGGACCGATAAGACGGTCAAGGCAACCGGGGAAAACGAAGAGTCGGACTTTTTGACCACGCTTTCGGCGATGTCCTCGACGTCTAATTCAACCGTGACAGTCACCACGCCACTTGACATCGTGATGGTGTTGGATGCCTCCGGCTCGATGGATGATCCTATGGGTGGCGGAGATCGCACCAAGCGTATCGATGCACTGAAGAGCGCTGCGAACAGCTTTATCAATACCATCGCCAAACAAAACGAGGCTATCGAGGGCGTTGATAGGCAGCATAGGGTTGCCATTGTTAAGTTTGCGGGTGATAAGACTGATAAGGTCGGCAATGACACGTACTATCAAGGCCAATACAAGTACAACCACTCGCAGGTAATGAAGGGTTTGACCGATTGCTCCGGCGGCAACGTGAAAGCTCTTAAGGATACAGTTGCTGGAATCAAGCCAAGCGGTGCTACGCGTGCCGACTATGGTCTGGAACTGGCCGGGGATATCACTTCTGGTCGCGCAGATGCCAAGAAGATCGTTGTGTTCTTTACCGACGGCAAGCCAACGAGCTACAGCGAGTTTGATTCTGGCGTCGCCGATGCTGCCGTGACGGCTGCCAAGAACATGAAGGACAGCAAGGCCACCGTTTATACCATCGGCATCTTTAGTGGAGCGGACCCCGCTGCCGATCCCTCGAAAAAGGGGACAAGCGACGTCAACAAGTTTATGCACGCCGTGTCGAGTAATTATCCCGATGCCACGTCGTATGCGAGCGACGAGCTTGGCACACGCGCGGAAAACTCCGACTACTACAAGTCGGCGACCAATGCTGAAGAGCTCAAGAAGGTCTTCGACGACATCTCACAGGCCATCACATCGGAGCCGCCTTATCCGACCGAAATCCATAAGGGCTACGACGAGACCAAGTCCGGCTACATCACGTTTACCGACGAGCTGGGCGACTTTATGCAGGTCGACGGATTTACCGAAGTCGTCATCAACGGCATGTCGTTTACCAAGGCGAGCAAGACGGTCAACAAAGAAACCAATACCGACACCTACGAGTTTTCCGGCAAGGCAAAAGACCTGCTCATCACCGTGCAGCGTGCTGGCGATGACAATCCCCGGAAGGGCGATATCGTAACGGTCAACATTCCCGCGTCGTTGATTCCGCTGAGTCACTTTAAGACCGTAGACGGCAAGCTTTCGGTTAACAACGTTAAGCCCATTCAGGTGAAGTATGCCTCGAGCGTGAAGAAGGACGCGCTTGACAACCTGTTTACGCCCGAGAAGGTAGCGGGGCTCAAGGACTACATCGAGCGTAATACGACTGTCGTTGACGGCACCAAGACCGTGAATTTCTACGCGAACAAGTGGAACGGTGGTGCGTTGGGTGATACGGTTGCGACCTTTGAGCCGGCCGACACCAACCGCTACTACTACTTCCAGAAGCAGACTCCCATTTACACGGACAAGGGATGCACGCAGCCTGCAAAGAATTCGCTGGCAGATACCGGCACCTATTACTACAAGGATGAGTTTGAGGAGCAGGGCGAGAACAACGAGGCCAAGCCCGCCACTGCCGTCATCGAGTTCATCGGTGGCGACGCTGCCAAGTTTGACGGCGCTATAGTTGCCGACAAGGACGGAAACCTGTCGTTTAGCGTGGGAACCGCGCGCCTGGCCTTTATCGACGAGCTTCACACCACCAAGGAGAGCGTGGGCGACAACAACACTGGTACTGCCACCGACGTTCTCAACCCCAAGTGGAACAACGTGTCTGCCAAGGCGGCTGCGACGCATGTCAATTCCTACTTGGGCAACAACGGCAAGATTAGCTTTGCGTACAACATGACGCCGGCAACGGTGGATACCAAGGTCAAGTTTGGCCTGACCAAGGTGCTCGAGGGCCGCGACTGGAAGGATGCTGACGCGTTTGAGTTTGGCCTGACGTCCGAGAACGGCACCCCGATGCCTGCGACTACGACTGCGACCGTGCACCAGGCCGACCTGGACGCCCAGAGAAAGGCTGTCATCGACTTCGGCACGATCAAATACACCGAGCCTGGCACGTACGTCTACAGGGTCAGCGAAAAGAATGCCGGGACCACGGTTGACGGCATTGCCTACAGCAAGAACGTCGCGGAGGTCACCGTGACGGTAACGCCCAACAAGAGGGGCGAGCTCAGCGCCGCTGTGAAGGTGACGTGGAGCGAAGCCGACGAGACCGAGTTCAAGAACGTCTACACTGCGGAGCCTGTTGAGTCCAGCGTCACCGACCAGATTACCGTGACCAAGTCTCTGACCGGTCGTGACCTTACGGCCGACGAGTTCAGCTTTGAGCTGCTCGAAATCATTGACAAGGAAGTTAAGCCTGTCGAGACCGTTAAGAACGCCGCCGACGGCAAGGTGACGTTCAGTGCCATCAAGTACACCGAGATCGGCCAGCACACCTACAAGCTGCGTGAGGTTAAGGGCAACGCCGGCGGTATTGACTACGAAGACGCGGTCTACACCATCGTGACGACCATCGCCGATAACGGCAAGGGCCAGCTGGTTGCCACGCACGAGCTGAAGGACGCCAAGGACGTCAAGAGCATCGAGTTCAAGAACGCCTACACCACGAATGCTACCGAGGCATCGCTTGCGGGTATCAAGAATCTGCAGGTTGACGACGCTCTGACCCCGGCTGATATCACCGGCAAGTTCACCTTTACCGTGACCGGTGAAGAGGGCGCGCCTATGCCTGCGAGCACGAGCGTGCACAACGATGTTGACGGCAAGGTCGACTTTGGCAAGATCGCCTTTACGCTCGACGACCTTAACAAGGCTCTGGGCGAGAAGCCCGAGAAGCGCGAGCACACCTTTACCTACACCGTGACCGAGTCCGGCGAAGTGGCTGGCGTGACCAACGACGCCAAGCTGTCGCGCAAGGTTTCCTTCACCGTGACTGATGACGGCAAGGGCAATCTGAGCGTATCCCGCAAGCCGGACGGCGATGTGGCATTTACGTTCACCAATACCTATAACGTGACGCCTGTCGAGACGAGCGTTACCGACCAGATCACCGCGAACAAGGTCCTGACTGGCCGCAATCTCAAGGACAGCGAGTTCTCCTTCGAGCTCGTCGAGGGCGAGGGCAAGGACGCCAAGGTCGTCGCCACCGGCACCAACAATGCCGAAGGCAAGATCACGATGAACGCCGTGAAGTACGACAAGGCCGGCAAGCACACCTACACGCTGCGCGAGGCCAATGGCGGAACCACCAGCAAGGGCATCACCTACAGTGACGCCAAGTACACCATCGAGACCACCATTACGGACAATGGCGACGGCACACTCAAGGCCGAGCACGTCCTGAAGAGCACCAAGCCCGCCGAGTTCAAGAACACCTACAGCGTGACCCCGATCGACGCAGAGCTCGACTTTGGCCTGAGCAAGGCCATCGACGGTCGCGACTGGACGGACTCCGACAAGTTCAGCTTTACCATCACCGCTCCCGAGGGCACCCCGCTGCCCGACCCCGCAACCGTAACTGTGAGCAAGAAGGACGCGAAGGATGGCATCGCCGCCATCAAGTTCGGCAAGATTCACTACACGGCTGCTGGAACCTACAAGTACGAGATCCGCGAGAACGCGGGCAACGCGGCCGGCATGACGTATGACGGGCATGTCGCGACCGCCGAAGTAACCGTGACCGAGGACGGCGATGGCAACCTGACCGCCAGCGTCACCAAGAAGGAAAACGGACGCTTTACCAACACGTACCGCACTGAGCTTAACTACACCGCGGCCGGCGGTCTGTGGCTCAGCAAGTATCTGGATGGCCGCCCCATGACCGAGGGCCAGTTCACCTTTACCGTGACACCTGCTGACGACGCTTCGGCTCGCGCGCTCGGTCTGCTGCCCGGGGCCAACAGCTTCAAGTCCCCCGAAGCGGTAGAGGCAACGGTCGGACTGATCGACATTCTGGCTGGTCATGAGGTTAAATTTACGCAGGCTGACGCCGGCAAGACCTTCAAGTACACCGTGGCCGAAAAGAACGACGGCCAGCCCGGTTACACCTACGATGACGCCGTACGCACGGTGACGATCGCCATTGCCGACGACACCGCCGGTACGCTCACTGCTACGACGACCGTTTCCGGTGGTCCCGAGGGCACGCATGAGACGGTCCACAAGAGTGGCGAGAACAAGGTCGAGAAGGCCCTGGTGCCGTTCCACAACAGTTACAGCGCTACGACCAACACGCCTGGCGGCACCGCCGCTCAGGTCGTTGCCACCAAGACTCTGACCGGCCGCCCGATGGCCGACGGCGAGTTCTGGTTCGGCATCGCCTATCAGGGTGAGCTTGTGGCATACGAAAACCTCAAGCCCAATATCGGCGGGCACGTGAGCTTTGATACGCTGCACTACGACACCAAGATGCTTGCTAATCTTGAGGCGGCTGGGCTTGCCCATCGTACCGACAAGGACGGTAAGCTCGCTTGGACCATTAACTACACGGCCTACGAAGATTTATTCGGGCTGCCGAATGGCGTTTCCGCTACAACGTGGAGCTTTGGCTTTAAGGTTATCGTCGTCGACAACGGTGACGGTACCCTGACGGCGACGGTCGACTACGGCGGCGTCGAGCCCTTGTTCGAGAACGTCTACGGCGCCGACGCCGTGGATGCCGCGCTCAACGGTACTAAGAAGCTCCAAGTTGCCGAGGGCCTGACCCCGGCCGACATCGCGGGCAAGTTCACCTTTGCCGTGACCGCCGATGAGGCGGATGCCCCGATGCCCGAGCGCACGACCGCAACCAACGACGCGGCCGGCAACGTGGACTTTGGCAAGATCCACTTTACGCTCGAGGACCTCAACCGCGCCCTGGGTGTGACGGACGATGCGACCGATAAGGCCGAGGCAGACGAAGCTGACGACGTCGACGTCGACGCTGACGAGGCAGAGGCCGACGCCGACGCTGATGTCGGCGCCGACGAGCCCGGCGACGAGTCCGAACCCGCAGCCCCCACCGCTCCGCGCTCGCACACCTTTACTTACACGGTGACCGAGTCCGGTAGTGCCCCTGGCGTGACCAACGACGCCAACGCCATGCGCAAGGTTTCCTACACCGTGACTGACGACGGCGCCGGACATCTGAGCGTCATGCACGAAGGCGATGACGGTGCGGCCTTCACATTCACCAACACCTACAGCGTGACGCCCACCGATTCTTCCGTGACCGATCAGGTCAAGACGGTCAAGCGTCTGACCGGCCGCGACCTTGCAGCTGGCGAGTTCACGTTTGATCTGCTCGAGGACGACGTGGTTGTCGCAAGCGGCACCAACGACGCCAACGGCACTGTGACGCTGAGCCCGATCCGCTACGAGGCACCTGGCACGCACACGTACACGCTGCGCGAGGCTTGCCCCAACGCGCTCGGCCTGTACAAGGGCGTCACCTATGACGGCACGACCTACACCGTCGTGACCACCGTTTCCGACAACGGCGACGGCACGCTGACCGCGACGCACAAGCTCGAGGGAACTACCGAGTCGGCTGGCTTTACCAACAAGTATCACGCCATGCCCACGCAGGTTTCCATCGGCGCGCTCAAGGTGCTCGAGGGACGCGAGCTCAAGAAGGACGAGTTTAGCTTTAAGCTCGTTGGCGAGGACATCGAGTCCACCGTCACCAACGATGCCGACGGTAAGATCAACTTCGACAAGTTTGAGTACAGCGAGCCCGGTACGTACGTCTACGCCATCAGCGAAGTCAAGGGCGACGAGGCCGGTATGACCTACGACAAGTCCGTCTTTACCGCGACCGTCAACGTGGTCGACGACGGTGAGGGTAACCTCAAGGCGAGTGTTACCTATACCAAGGGCGACAAAAGCGTCGAGGGTATCGTGTTCAACAACACGTACAAGAAGCCCGAGACTCCTACGCCGACACCCGATCCCGGCACGCCCAAGACCGTGACGAACATCGTCAAGACGGTCAAGGGTTTCCTGCCCACCACAGGCGACCAGCAGGCTGCCGCTCTGCTTATGGCATTTGTCATCGCCATGGCCGGCGTCGGAGCCCTGGTCTGGGGTATCCGCAAGCGCTAGGCACGTCGACAGCGCCCGGGGCCAAAAAGCCCCGGGCGGCCGGTAGGGCTAAATCCCGACCTACTCCT
>OMDM01000719.1_pt1 | contig 12648 bp, 8 predicted proteins | sample 1673801 | NCBI WGS metagenome assembly OMDM01 (sample SAMEA103958127, study PRJEB25191) | human gut metagenome | biome: human-associated habitat [ENVO:00009003]; feature: intestine environment [ENVO:2100002]; material: feces | place: Germany | collected 2013/2015 | reverse complement strand
CCCCCTTTCTGGGGAAAGGGGGCAGGGGGATAGGGATAATAAATCAGAAGTTTATTTCAAAAACAGACTATTTCTACAAGCAAAACGGAGCATATCTTCCTGATATGCTCCGTTTGCTGTTATTATGCTTTTAGTTTGCGTTTGTCATAGCGGCAAGTCTTGTATAGTTGCTGTAGATGACCGTGTCGCCTGAGGTCTTGTATGCTCTTATGCGGAAGGTGTAGGTCGTACCTGCCTTAAGGTCGCCCGCTATAAAGCCTACAGTGTTATTTGTGTAGGTTCTTAACACTTCCGTCCATTTGCCGCCCTTGTACTGTTCAACGATATATCCTTCTGCGGAGTTGTTCTTTGCCCAGCCTATTATAAGCTCGGAGGATGTCGCTGAGATTTTTCTGAAGGATTTAACGTTTGAAACGCCTGAGCTTTCCGCTGTTTTAGCGGCAAGTCTTACATAGTCGCTGTAATATGTTGTGCCGCCCGAAGCCTTGTATGCTCTTATGCGGAAGGTATAGGTCGAGGAAGCCCTGAGGTCTTTTGCGGTGCAGGATGTGTCCGCTCCGCTGTATATCTCGTTCCACTTACCGCCCTTGTATATTTCGACAGTGTAGCCTTCTGCCTTGTTGTTCTTGTCCCACGCAAGAGTGAGCGAGGAATCGGTTGCGTTTGTGCTTGTGAAGTTTGTGACATTATCAACCGTAATATCTTCTGTGACCGCAGAATTGATAACGGTGAGAATAAATGTGTCTGTAGTGCCGTCGCTGAAGTGATATACTATTTCGTATTTGCCGTTATCAAGAGCCTGTGTAAACGGTGTGTTGAGCGTTACCTGACTGCCGTTCCACGAGTAGTCGGTATTGCTGTCAAGTGTTTTGTCACCGCAGGTTATCTTTGATATAGCCTGACCGTTCAGCACGAGTTTTGTAAGTACAGCCGCAGGAGCAGAGCCGTCAAATGTGCCTGTCTTGTCGATAAGGCGTGCACCATCGGTTTCCTGTTCCTCGTTATAGAAGTATACATCATCGATTATATAAGCGCCTGTGTCGGCGTTACCGCTGCGACCTGCATAGAATGCGACCTGTACGATACCCGTTGTGTCAAGCGTAGCAGAGGAAGATTGCCAGCTTGGAGCGTTAAATTCTTCAAAAGGTATCTTGATCGTTTTTTCACCGTAGAAATCTACAGCAAATTCTTTTTCAAAATAGTTGTCGTTCTTATCTTTGAACTGAAGCGTAAAGGTGTTGCCGCTGTTGTCGCCGGTAAGGGTTATGCTGACGCCCTTGTACTGTGCAACGTTACGCTGTGAAAGTGCGTGGTTTACGCCGCTGTATCCGTTTGGCAGGCTGACATCGTATTCAAAACGCATCGCTTTGCCGTTAGTGCTGTCCACAAGCGAAACCGTTATATTGTTTCCGTTTGTATTCGGTGTATATGCACTGCGTAGCTGATAATCGTCTGTGTAGTTTTCAAAAGTATCTATATCTTCCAGTGCCGATGTATCGGCTACGGTAAGCCGGAATTCACAATCTGCACCCTCATAGAAGTCGAACACAAGCGTTACGTTGCCCTCGCCGAGAGATTTTATAAAGCTGTCAGAGAATGTGACTAAGCCGCCGTTATCGGTATAATCCACACCTGCCGTGAGATATTTGCCGTTTACCGTTATGCCCCTGAATTCGCTTGTTTTCTTGTCGTAGCCAACATTCACCTGCTTATAGTGACGCAGGTTCTTGTCAACTGTAGCGATATATTTGTCAAGCGTCGGTGCGGGGATCGATACATCGGTTACGTTTACTGTGAACTTCGGACTGCTGCCTGCCGTACAGTTAAGTGTGAACACATGGCTTTTAAGCTCCAGTGTTTTAAGATAGCTTGCCTTTATAGTTACGGAGTTGTTGCTTATCGTGAAGTCCTTGCCTTCTGTAAGCGCTTTTCCGTCAAGGGTTATACCGCTTATTACACCCTCCTTCATAGCTGCCGTTACCGTAAGGTCGGTAGTGTCGGCTCTGTCAAAGCTCAGCTTGTCGCTTGCTATTGTGTTGACGCTATTCTTTGCTGTCATATTTGCGGCGTGCTTTATGATAAGCTGTCTTGTGCTTTCTGTATCTGTTCCCTCCGGACCGTAAACGGTATACTGGTCATAGTCGGGATAAAGCGCACCGTCAATGTATGAGGCTATCATCCAGTAGTTTGTGCCTGCGTATTCGACTGTTTCGTAGACATTGCCCTCAAGCACCTCGAACCACTGCTCGTACTCGCTGTCACGGATAGTCCTGTTTGTAAGACCGAATTCTTCCAGAATGACCGGTTTGCCAAGCTCCGCACAGGTTTCGCCGTGTATCTTAAACCAGAGCAGATCGTCCTGTCCTGTGCCTGTATGCTTCATTCCCCACTGATCGAGATAAAGATGAGGAGTACCGAAGTCGAGCGTGTCGATTGTCATCAGCTTTTCAAAGTCAACGCCCTCTGCACCGTAAAAGGCATAATTGGATGTAGTATATTCGTTGTAATACCCGTAAGGTTTATTGTAAAAGCCTTCGTCGCCAAGCGCAACCATATGATTCGGGTCGACGCTCTTTACATATTCGCTCATTTCCTTAGCCCAGTTATAAAGTATATTGTCCTTACACTGAGCGTCGGTATTGCATCTCGGCTCGTTTGCAAGCTCCCACGCAAATACGGAAGGCTCATCCTTCAGCTTTCTGCCGGTATACGGGTTCGTATGGTTCAGCAGACCGTTGACATAATCCTTATACCAGCCCTTTAGCGTTTCGTTTGTGTAGAAGTCGTCTTTTTTAAGTCCGCTTATGCCAAGCTCCTGCGCCCACTTTACATACTGACCCATACCGCCGAAAGCGTCCCAGTAGTTAGTAAAGGTGATGAGCAGCTTTATACCGTGCTTTTCAGCCTGATATAAAGCGTAGTCGAGCTTCTGCAAGCCGTCCTTGCCTTCGTTTATCACCGGTTTTCCCAGATCCTTGTCGAAATACTGGAAATAGATCCCGTCCTTTTCGCCCGGGCCGTCATTGTTGTTTGTAAATACCGGCTTTCCTTCGCTGTCTGTCGTACCTGTCTTGACACCTACATCAAGGTTGCCCCAGACTCTGATAACTTTCAGCCCCATCGCCTCTGCGTCTTTGAATACGCTGTCTACCGCCTCCTGCGATTTGAACGTTAGGTAGTAGCAATTTGTACCTGCATAGTAGAACGGGCTTCCGTCAAGCATGAATCTTGTTCCCTGCGTATACGCAAATCCGTTCGGAACTCCTGCCTCAGCATCTGTGCTTATTAAAAACACGGATACAGGTAAAGCGGTAAGCGTCATTGCTGTGGCAAGCGCCGTGCTTGCCAGTCTTTTCTTAAAACCTGTCATGATTTCACTCCTTCTGCTATTATTCTGATATAGCCTCCTGGTTTCTTAGCTTAACCTCATAATATCATGCCGCTTCATTTAAAGTCAACAGGTTTAACTAAATTTACTTAACAAAGTCGATTGTTTCTGTGAATTTCACAACAGTTAAAAGTGATTTATGTGTATTTAATACAATTTAAAGTAGTATTTACACAAAATTTCGCCAAAGCGAAACTTAAATAACGGCTTGAATGTTCAGTTAGCCTGTTTTTTAGTTACTTAATGTAACGTTTCATGAAACTAACGAAATTTGCATTTATAAGTTAAGTTAAAAAGAGGGTAACGGCTGTGTAACAGACAAAAAACGAGCGGCGGTTAATAAAACCGTCGCTCGCAAAGTTGTGATATTATTTTGTTATGTTTATCGTAAGCGGTGCGTTATTTTTTCCTTCCCTTTTTCCCCTGCACCCCCGCACTGCTGAAACCCTTCCCACTCTGAGCCGTTTCGTAAAAATCGGCTATCAGCTTCATCAGCTTGCCGTCAAGCTCGTAGTAGATTTGCTTATCGACCTTTTTGCTGAACAGTTCTCTTCTATTCTTGTTAGTCCTTTGATTTTTCGGATAGGTCGTTTCAAAAAGCGTGTCAAGCTGTGCCTTGTGCTTTATCGCCCTGTCGCTGTCAAGCGAGTTGTGGCCCTTGTTCTTTTCGGTTATAAGAGTGATATTATCGTTTTTCTCAACATTGGCAAGCACGCTGTTTTTAAGGCTTATCGTCTTATCGTCAGTGCTGTGCAGTATAAGGAACTTAGTGCCGTTTGCGGTTGCTTTCGCTATTCCTGCGTGTGCTGTGTAGCCTGCCGCCTTGCCGTATTTCATACGCTCGTACAGCTTTATATAGGCTCTCAGGACATATATCCACCTGCCCATCATGGCAGAGCCCTCTTCAAGCACCATTTCGCTTGTTCTGTCAAATCCGCTCTGTACGAATACCGCCTTTATATCATAAAGATGATAGCAATGCACAGCAGATACCGCATATCCTCCCCAGCTGTGACCGAACAGATACAGCGGAAGCGTGTTTGTCTTTGTAACATAACTCAGCGCCGCATCAAGATCCTCCGCCGACTGAGGAAGCCCGCGAAGCGATTTTCCGCCGCTTAAATGACTGCCGCTGTTGTCAAAGGCAAATATCTTGTATCCCCGTCTTGCAAAATACGCTATTTCGGGCAGATAGCTGAGATGACCGTCAAATATGCCGTGCGAGAAAACTATAAGCCCCCTGAAGCTGTCATAGCTTTCATCATGATAATAAAACCCGGTGTACTTATAGCCGCGCTTTGACGGAAATGTAACAGGATCGCTTATAAGCCCCTTATAATCCTTAAGATCGGGCAGGTGCGCCGAGTCGTATATCTCAAATCGTTTTCCGAAAACGCTTTCATAAAGAATAGCAGATAACAGCAGAGATATTATCATTATCAGCAGTACCGCACCGAGAATGATACCTGCTACCGACAACACCGAAAGAAAAACGTCCACCTGTTTTCCTCCTTATGCCTTTTTTATACGCTTGCTGTTCTTTTCCCAGTGTTCTATAATTCTTGTCTGACCACGTTCCACCGCAAGAGAATCCGCAGGAACGTCCTCTGTTATAGTCGAGCCTGCCGCAGTAGTCGCATTATCCCCGATAGTAACAGGCGCTATCATATTTGTGTTACAGCCGATAAAAGCGTTGTCGCCTATTGTAGTGCGGTACTTCTTTATACCGTCATAGTTTGCCGTTACACATCCGCAGCCGAAGTTTACACCCTTGCCCACATCGCTGTCGCCGACATATGTCAGGTGCGCTATACAGGTGTTTATGCCGACCTCCGAGTTCTTCACCTCTACAAAGTCGCCTATCTTTACGCCGCTATGCAGATGTGTATTCGGGCGCAGATGTACAAAAGGTCCTGCTTTTGCTCCGCTGTCAACCTTGCTTTCGTGTGCCTGTACGTTGTTGAGGATAACGTTATCCTCTATAACGCAGTTATCTATATAGCTGTTAGGACCTATCTCACAGCCGTTACCGATAACAGTATTTCCTTTGATTATCGTATTCGGAAGTATAACTGTATCGTGACCGATCTTTACGTCCTTGCCGATTATGATCCCGTCCGACAGAGGAATATCCACACCCTCGTCCATAAGCTCAGCGAGCTTTCTCTTTCTTGCGACTTCATTCAAAGCGGCAAGCTGACTGCGGCTGTTTGCGCCAAGTACAACGTCTGCGCTGTCTGCCGTGTATACGCCTTTCTTATCCGCAACACCGACCGTATCGGTAAGATAATATTCGCCTGCGGCATTGTTGTTGCCAAGCTTATCTAAAAGTCCGGACAGCTTTTCCGCTTTGAACCAGTAGATACCCGAGTTTATCTCTCTGACCTTTGCCTGCTCATTGTCGCAGTCCTTCTGCTCAACGATAGCCTTGAAAGCGTCATTTTCCTTTATTATTCTGCCGTAGCCTGTAGGGTTATCAACAATAGCGGATACTACCGTAACATCGTTGCCGCTGTTCTTGTGATACTCATAAGAGCCTGTTATGGTGTCTGCGTCAATGAACGGAGCGTCGCCGCAAGCTACAAGTATATCCGCATTTTCAGCCTGTGCCTTTTCAATAAAGGGTTTTGCCTGCATTACTGCGTGACCTGTGCCGAGCCTTTCTTTCTGCTCAAATGTGGGGTATTCGCCAAGCGTTTCAAGATAAGAGGTTACCTGTTCCTTGTGAGCGCCGACAATTACTGCGGTATTGTCAATGCCTGCGCTCTTTACAGCGTCAAGCACCCAGCCGAGCATGGGCTGAAACAGCACCTCGGCAAGCACCTTCGGCTTATCGGATTTCATTCTCTTGCCATCGCCTGCGGCAAGTATTACAGCGTATTTTGCATTATTCAAAGTAAGTCATTCCTTTATCGGTTTTTGCGGCAGAACGCCGCTATATAAATATTATTGTCGCACATTTATCCGTATTTTTCAAGTGCTTTTTAAAAATAATTGCTTTTTTCATTTCACTGTGGTAAAATAAACGATATAGACGGCTTTGAAATGCCGTTTAAATCTGTTGAAGCACCTGTCAAGCAATTAGCACTGTACAGTATTGATAAAGCATTATAAAAAATATATTGTCAACAACGCTGAAAACTGTTTCCATACTGATAAAGTGTTAATAATTTCGTAAGAAAATCAATGCAACTGCACTGTCACCGAAATTTCCAAAAGACGCACTATCCTAAGATATCTGTACAGTCCCCCGGGTTAAACAGAGCGGAGCGTCACGCTTATTGCGATTTTTTAAACGCAATCGTTTGTGTGTCTTATCGCCAACACCCATTTGGCGGGGTACGGGTGTGGGTAAGGAAAGAGGGAGCCACGAGGGAGAGAACCTAAGGGTATAGGGCTGAGTCTTGCTTTCGCAAGCACTCGGACGTTACGCTTTGCTTCACTGGGCTGCCAAGTCCAACGGAGCTTTAGCGGAGTGCACGAGCCTTGCGTACGCAAGGCTCAGACTTATTCCTGTTCCCTTTGGTTGTCTCCCTCGTTCATAGCAGCAACGTTATCGCACAGAATAGCGAACCCGAGAAGTGCTATCCTACAAACAGCACTATCGGTAGCCTGCTATCATTGTTAATTACTAAAGCAATATAATAGGAGCAAACCATACAAAAAAAGCGAGCCGAGCGCACTATTTTTGCGCTTCGACTCACTTTTTCTTTTCCGGGTTGTGTAACAACCCCTCTGTATCTGTTAAATTACTGAAAGTTCTTCTTAATATCATCGCCGAACTTCTTTATCTTATCAAAGAAGCTTGTACGCTTCTCATAATTTGACGGAGTAAGCTCCTTTTCAAAGCTCAGCAATGCGTCCTTCTGCTTCTTGTTCAGCTTCTTGGGCACTTCGATAACTACCCTTACCATCTGGTCGCCCCTGCCCTCACGCTGGAGCTTCTTTATACCCTTACCTCTCAGTCTGAAAACAGTACCCGGCTGTGTACCCTCGGGTATGCTGTACTTAACGTTGCCGTCTATTGTCGGCACTGTAAGCTCATCGCCGAGGACTGCCTGTGAATATGTTATCGGTATCTCGCACCATACATCGAAGCCCTTACGCTCAAATATCGGGTCTTTGCGTACCGTAATGCGTACATTAAGGTCGCCCTTAGGTCCGCCGTTAGTACCGCAGTTGCCCTCGCCTCTTACGCAGAGCGTCTGACCGTTGTCTATACCGGCAGGTACATTTATAACGACTTTCTTACGGCGCTGTACTCTGCCCTGACCGTTACAGGTGGGACACGGAGTTTCTATTATCTTGCCCTTACCGCCGCAACGCGAGCACGGACGAGTAGAGGACATCATGCCAAACATACTTCTCTGCTGTACTCTTACCTGACCGCTACCGTGACAGTCGGGACAGGTCTTGGGAGTAGTGCCTGCCTTTGCACCCGAGCCGTGACAGCTGTCGCAGGTTTCGGCACGGTTTATCTCAACCTCGTGCGACAGACCCTTGCACGCTTCCATAAAGCTGATGTCAAGGCTTATAGCGATATCCGAGCCCTGTCTTGGCGCATTGGGGTTAGAGCGCTGTCCACCGCCGCCGCCGAATATCGAGTCGAATATATCGCCGAGGTCTATGCCGTCTGCCGACGAAAATCCGCCGGAAAATCCACCGAATCCGCCGCCAAATCCGCCTGCACCGCCGCCGTATGACGGGTCTACACCTGCGTGACCGAACTGGTCGTACTTTGCACGCTTCTGCGGGTCGGAGAGAACGTCGTTTGCCTCGTTTATCTCCTTGAACTTGGCTTCAGCCTCAGGATTATCGGGGTTAAGGTCGGGGTGATACTGCTTGGCAAGCTTACGGTAGGCTTTCTTTATTTCATCATCGGTCGCGCCCTTCTGCAAGCCGAGCACTTCATAATAATCTCTTTTTTCTGCCATAATGATCTTACCTTCCCGACAGAATTATCTGCCGTGTTTTAAAGTATTGCAAAATCAGCAATATGAGCCGAGAGTTCCCGGCTCATACGCAATGTTATCGATTAGTTGGCATCTGTGTAATCAGCGTCAACCACATTATCATCCGAACCGCCTGCGGCATTTGTGCCTTCGCCCTGAACATCTGTCTGAGCAGCCTCAGCCTGCTGTGCTGCAGCGCCCTGTTCCTTGTAGATTCTCTCGGCTACTGCGTAGAATGCTGTCTGAAGCTCTTCCTGAGCCTTCTTGATAGCCTCAACGTCTGTGCCCTTGAGAGCTTCCTTAAGAGCATCAAGCTTGGGATTTACAGAATCCTTATCAGCCTGTGTTACCTTGTCGCCGAATTCGTTCATTGACTTCTCGGTCTGGTAAACCATCTGATCTGCGGCGTTACGAGCCTCAACCTCTTCTTTCTTCTTCTTATCCTCAGCGGCGAATGCTTCAGCTTCCTTGACAGCCTTATCAATATCGTCCTTGCTCATATTTGTTGAAGCGGTGATACTGATGTGCTGTTCCTTACCTGTGCCGAGATCCTTAGCAGATACGTTTACGATACCGTTGGCATCTATATCGAATGTTACTTCGATCTGAGGAATACCACGGGGAGCGGGAGCGATACCGTCAAGTCTGAATGTACCGATAGACTTGTTATCCTTGGCAAATTCACGTTCACCCTGTAAGATATTTATATCAACTGAGGGCTGGTTATCCGAATAAGTCGAGAATATCTGGCTGTGCTTTGTAGGAATGGTCTTGTTTCTCTCGATCATTCTCGTGCAGACACCGCCCGCTGTTTCGATACCGAGTGACAGAGGAGTTACATCGAGCAGTAACAGACCTGTTACTTCCTTGTTGAGAACGCCGCCCTGCAGAGCCGCACCCATAGCAACGCACTCATCAGGGTTGATGCCCTTGAAGGGATCCTTGCCTGTATATTTCTTTACAGCTTCCTGTACAGCGGGGATTCTTGTAGAACCGCCGACTAAAAGCACCTTGTCGATCTCGTTCATCGAAAGACCGGAGTCGCTTATTGCCTGCTTGAAAGGACCCATTGTTGATTCAACAAGGTCTGCTGTAAGCTCATTGAACTTAGCTCTTGTGAGCTGAACATTTAAGTGCTTAGGACCTGTAGCGTCTGCTGTGATATAAGGAATATTTACATTTACGGAAGGAGCGTTTGAAAGTGCTATCTTAGCCTTTTCAGCTTCGTCCTTTAATCTCTGCATAGCGAACTTATCGTTCTTAAGGTCGATACCGTCGCTCTTCTTGAACTCTGCTACAAAGTAGTCGATAAGACGCTGGTCGAAGTCATCGCCGCCTAAGTGGTTGTTACCTGCTGTAGCAAGAACCTCCTGAACGCCGTCACCGATCTCGATTACAGATACATCGAATGTACCGCCGCCGAGGTCGTATACGACGATCTTCTGCTCGTTTTCCTTATCGATACCGTAAGCTAAAGCTGCGGCTGTAGGCTCGTTGATAATACGCTGAACATTAAGACCTGCTATCTGACCTGCGTCCTTTGTTGCCTGACGCTGTGAGTCTGTGAAGTAAGCGGGAACAGTGATAACCGCATCTGTTACCTTTTCACCGAGGTAACCCTCAGCCTCTGTCTTCAGCTTCTGAAGGATCATAGCCGAGATCTCCTGAGGTGTGTACTTCTTGCCGTCAATGTCTACCTTGTAGTCACTGCCCATGTGACGCTTGATCGAAATGACCGTTCTGTCGGGGTTTGTAACTGCCTGGTTCTTAGCGAGCTGACCTACAAGACGCTCGCCGTCCTTAGTGAAAGCAACAACTGAAGGAGTGGTTCTTGCACCCTCGCTGTTTGTGATAACAGTAGGCTCGCCGCCTTCGATAACTGCTACACATGAATTTGTTGTACCTAAGTCAATACCTATTATTTTTCCCATGATAATTATCTCCTTGCTGTAAGGTTCATACCGAACCCTTTATTTTTCGGGATCTAAGCCCATTTGCTTGTTTTTTTACTTTACGACTGCTACCATCGCAAAACGGAGAACCTTTTCTCCGATCTTATAGCCTTTCTGGAATGTGGCGGCTATAGTGCCCTCTTCCTTGCTGTCGTCCTCAACCTGCTGTACAGCCTGATGATACGAAGGGTTGAACTGTGCGCCGTCCGATTCAATCACCTCAACGCCTAAGTTCTGAAGAGCCGTAACAAAGCTCTCATGTATCATCTCAACGCCCTTCTTGTAGTCGGGGTCTTTGCACTCCGCCGCAAGCGCTCTGTCGAGATTATCCATAACGGGTAAAAACTCCGTTAAGTTTCTTGCCGTGATCTCGGGAGAAAGCTCCATTCTTTCCTTGGCGGTGCGTTTTCTGTAGTTGTCAAATTCCGCCATGGTTCTCAGTAGCTTATCCTTAAGGTCGGCAATTTCAAGATCCTTGGGATCTACCTTGATCTCTTCGGCTTTTGTTTCAGCCTTTTCTTCTGTCACCTCTTCGGTCTTTCCTGCTACCTCTTCAGTAGCTGTGTCTGCGGTCTGCTGAGTTTCCTGCTTGGTTTCCTTTTCCTTCTTACTCAAACTGAATCCGCCTCCTTTTCTTCGTTCTTTTCTTCTTCGTCATTGCCGCCCGACAATGCATCGGTGACCTTTGACGAGAAATATTCAATATATGGGATCAGCTTCTTGTAGTCCAGTCTTACAGGACCTATAACTCCGAAAGAGCCTGCCTTTCGTCCGTCCTTGTTGAAGCTTGCCGCTATCAGACTGGAATTGGTAACGGCAAATGTATCGCTTTCGGCACCGAACTTTATCTGTATGCCCGAGAATGTATCGTCAAGCCAGCTGCAAAGCTCGTTCTTGCCGTCAAGTATCGTTGCTATCTGAGTGTTTGAGAAATCCGAACAGGTCAGCAGATTTTTCTCTCCGCTGAACTCCACCTGCTGCTGCATTTCAGCCGATATATCAACTACCGCCTTGAGAAGCGGTGATAACGTCATCATATATCCGCCCATGGCCTGCGTCAACTTATCGATGTATTCATCGGACAGCTCATCAAGATTTACACCCTTGAGGTTCTCATTTACGAACTGCGTGAAGAACTCCATCTGCTCGTTCGTAAGATCAAAGCTCAGTCTGCAAACCCTGTTTCTTATGTTGCCCTCTGAGGTTATCAGAAGCAGAACGTACATTCTCTTGCCTGTCGGGATAACGTCTACCTTTGTTATGACCGAAAACTTGTTTACGGTGTTGGTAGAAACTATCGCGCATTTTGTGATATCCGCAAGCGCCCTTGACGCATTGTCGATTATCTCATCGTCTGTCGCTCCGCCGATATTGTCAAATATACGGTCGATCTCTTCTTTTTCTTCCTCGGGTAACTGTGCAGGTGACATTACCTTTTCTATATAAAGCCTCAGTCCCTGATATGTCGGAAGTCGTCCGGAGCTTGTATGCGTATGTTCAAGATAGCCCTGCTGTTCAAGCGCCGCCATCTCGTTTCTTATAGTTGCACTCGATACCGCGTTGTCAAGCTTCTCGGCAATAAGCTTTGAGCCGACCGCCTCACCCGTGCGTATATATTCGTCAACTATTGCTTCAAGGATTCTGAGTGTACGGTTTTCCATGTTCCTATCCCCTTCTTTCAGCGGTATTCCGCTGTTTCCGGCTCATTAGCACTCACATTTTTTCTCTGCTAGCACTCTACCTCTCTGAGTGCTAAACACACTATATCACACTTTTTAAACTTTGTCAAGAGGTTTTTTATTAAAATTTGCACAAAAAGTTAATAATTTTGTTGTACGAATTTGTAGTGTGCTGTAAAAATGCTTTTACAACTCACTGCTGTTATATTGTTGCGGCAAACAGAGCATACTATACACGCAGATAAAATTTTGCAATGTGCAAGCTGAAAGGAATAATTGAATTATGGATAACAAAAGCTTAAAACAGCAAAGCGAGCTTATGAAAAAGCCTGTTCCCGACACACCCGAAGAACGCAGTGCAATGGACGACCTTATACTTGATAATTTCTGCGGCAGCTGTTCGTCCTCCGACTGCACCGGACTGATACCTGCCGATCCCGACAGCAAAAACGCCGCAGACGAATACCGCGGTGTTTATCCGTACGCCGTACCGAATGCCGATGGCGTGCCCTATCCCGAAAAAAAGACATTCGGTAAAAAAGGGACTCACGGCGGCGTATAAAAATGAGGGTTGTGACAAAACGCAAAGATTTCATCACAGCTTCTCGGTTTATCAAAGCTTCATTGAAATTGCAGTGCAACATATAGTAAAAAAGTCAGCGCAATAAATATACAAC
>OMDM01000712.1_pt1 | contig 12677 bp, 9 predicted proteins | sample 1673801 | NCBI WGS metagenome assembly OMDM01 (sample SAMEA103958127, study PRJEB25191) | human gut metagenome | biome: human-associated habitat [ENVO:00009003]; feature: intestine environment [ENVO:2100002]; material: feces | place: Germany | collected 2013/2015 | reverse complement strand
CAGCGGTGCTAAGAAGCGCCTGAAGATTTCCAAGAAGGGTAAAGTTATCCGTGGCCACGCTTACATGAGCCACCTTCTGAACGGCCATGGCAAGACTGCTAAGTCCAAGCGCCATGCACGCGGCACGACCGTTACGGATAAGACCAGCGTAAAGGCTGTTAAGAAGATGCTCCCCTACGCATAAGCGAACAGGGCAGCTCAAGTTTAAGTAAAGCATAATCGGAGGTTTTTATAAATGGCTAGAGTTAAGGGTGCGCTCGCTACGCGCAAGAGAAGAAAAAAGGTTCTGAAGCTCGCTAAGGGCTATTGGGGTTCCAAGAGCAGACACTTCAAGATGGCTAAGCAGGCTGTTATGAAGAGCGGTAACTATGCATATATCGGCCGTAAGCAGAGAAAGAGAGATTTCCGCAGACTATGGATTACTCGTATTTCTGCCGCTTGCAAGATGAACGGTACAAACTACTCAACATTTATGAACGGCTTAAAGAAAGCCGGCGTTACACTAAACAGAAAGATGCTTTCTGAAATTGCCATTGCTGACCCGGCTGCATTTACTAAGCTGGTAGAGCAGGCTAAAAACGCTTAATTTAAGCTATAGTTTTTCCTAGACTTTAGGAATTTTACTTATGGGCAATACCACACAATGCCACCTTAGGCTATATTGTACGGTGTTGCCCTAAATGGTTTTTATAAAAATTCTGCCACTTTCTTTTTGGGGGTTAATTATGCAGTATATTACAAGTAAAGACAACAATATGGTTAAGCACATTTCAAAGCTTATTAAAGGTGCCGCTTACCGTAAGGAATGCGGCGAATATATTGTAGAGGGTGCAAGGCTCTGTACAGACGCACTTGTAAGCGGTGCAAATATAGCTGTGGCTGTTTTCTCGCAGCAGGCTGCTGAGAAGTATTCAGAGCAGGTCAGTACTCTATGTGAGGTTTGCGAAAGCACCTTCGTTTTTTCAGACAAGCTGTTTTCTCAAATTTCAGACACTAAAACACCGCAGGGTATAATGTGTATATGTAAAATAAACGATAAAGCACCCGATTTTTCAAGCGACGGTGTTTTTTTGGCACTTGAACATATACAAGACCCGTCCAATATGGGAACAATTTTACGAACAGCCGAAGCACTGGGCGTAAAAGGAGTGGTGCTGACTGATAATTGCTGTGATGTTTACTCTCCTAAGGTAGTGCGTGGAACAATGGGTGCAGTGTTCAGACTGCCTTTAATGTTTTGCGGCGATTTAAAAAATATTATAGGTAACTGTAATGCACAGAAATTAAACACCATAGCTACAGTTGTTTCCGGCAGTGCTGTAAGCATAACCGAATTATCAAAAAACGAAAAAAAGCACTGTATGCTTTTAATAGGAAACGAAGGAAACGGACTGGAGCAAGACACAATAAATAAATGCGGTATAAAGGTTACAATACCTATGCTTGGCAGGGCAGAATCCCTTAACGCTTCTGCCGCCGCCGCAATATCAATGTGGGAATTATTAAGGGGGCTAAGCAAATGACAGATACAGCCCTTTATTGGATTTGGCTGCAAAAATGTCTTGGCTGCGGCAATCCAAAGGTTAATACTATACTTAGGTTTTACCCGTCAATAACGGATTTCTATGAGGGCGGTCAGCAAGAGTGGCGTTTGTGCGGCTGCTTTACGAAAAAAGAATTTTCTAATTTATGTACATATACCATACAGGACGCAAGGGAAATTTACGACCGCTGTAAAAAGCTCGGCTATAAAATTGTAACACCCGATTCGCCGGAGTATCCGCAGCTGCTAAAAGAAATTTATGAGCCTCCGGCTGTTTTATATGTAAACGGAATATTGCCAGATGTTGACAATATACTTGCAATAGCTATGGTAGGTACACGCAATGCAACACCTACAGGCAAAAAGCTGGCATATTCAATAAGCTATGACCTTGCTAAAAACGGCGTTGCGGTCATAAGCGGAGGGGCATTGGGCATAGATACATCGGCACATAACGGGGCTTTGGCGGCCGGCGGAACAACTATATGTGTTTTGGGCTGCGGCATAAACTACAGCTACCTTATGACTAATGCACAAATGCGGAGCAAAATTGCAAACAGCGGTGCTGTTATTTCGGAGTACCCGCCGGATACTCCGCCGCAAAAATACAGCTTTCCTAAGCGTAACAGAATTATTTCCGCCTTATCACAGGGAGTGCTTGTGGTTGAGGCCGGTGAAAAAAGCGGTGCACTTATTACCGCCTCTACAGCGTTAAGCCAGAATAAAGATGTTTTTGCAATACCCGGCCAGGTTACCAACGCTTTTGCCTTTGGAACAAACAGCTTAATAAAGCAGGGTGCAATACCTGTAACCAACGCACAGGATATAATTAATGAATATTCTGAAAAATATTCAATTACTTTAAAAGACACATTGCCACTTAGTGAAATAAGTGATAATATAATAAACAGTATTCCAAGCGGTAAAAAGCCGCCGCTTTCAGTAAATAATATGCCGTCTGTAAAAAACAACACCGGAAAAGCCACCCCGGACATTGCTGAGAGTAATGTTAAGGTACATACAGAGCTTAACGGTGTTTCGGAAACAGCAAAATCGGTGTACAGCATTATTTTGAACAATTCGTCAACAGTTGATGATATAGTTATAAAAACCAAATTACCTGCCGCCAAGGTTATGCAGGCACTTACAGAGCTTGAGCTTAACGATGCGGTGGAAAGAAAATCAGGCGGAGTATATGCCTTGCCCGGTTAAGGAGGAAAATGGATAGTATGTCAAAATTAGTAATAGTGGAGTCACCTGCCAAGGCTAAAACCATAAAGAAATATTTAGGCAGTGACTACGAGGTAATAGCCTCTATGGGACATGTTAGGGATTTACCGGCGAAAAGATTAAGCGTAAATGTAAGAAAACACTTTCAGCCAAATTATGAAATTATTGCAAGCAAGGAAGAGCTTGTGCACAAGCTGGAAAAAGCAGCAAAAAAGTCAGACTATGTTTATCTGGCAACCGACCCCGACCGTGAGGGTGAGGCTATATCCTGGCACTTAGCTTATATTTTGGGACTAAGCCTGGATGAAAACAACAGAGTAGAATTTAATGAAATTACAAAAACAGGTATACAAAACGGTATGAGCCACCCAAGGTGCATTAATCAAGATCTTGTAGATGCACAGCAGGCACGAAGAATATTAGACAGGCTTGTAGGCTATAAGCTAAGCCCGTTTCTGTCAAGAAGCATCCGTAGAGGACTTTCTGCCGGCAGAGTGCAGTCTGTAGCGGTAAAGCTGATAGTTGACCGTCAGAAGCAGATTGATGAATTTAAGCCGGAGGAATATTGGTCGGTAGACGCTAAGTTTATTCCAAAGGGCAGCAGAAAAGCCTTTGCCGCCGCTTTGTATGGCACTACAGAGGGTAAACTGAAAATTTCAAGCGGTGAAGAAGCACAAAGCATTGTTTCAGAGCTGGAAAATGAAGAGTTTACGATTACAAAGCTGCGTAACGGCACACGCAAAAAGCAGCCGGCACCTCCTTTTACAACCTCTACACTGCAGCAGGAAGCCTCCCGTAAATTAAATTTTCAGTCACGACGCACTATGAAGGTAGCACAGGAGCTGTACGAGGGCATTGAACTGCCGGATATGGGTGCAGTAGGTTTAATTACTTATATGAGAACTGACTCCTTAAGAATATCCAATGACGCTATTGCTGAGGTTACAGAATATATTAAGGGCAGATGGGGCGAAAAATATCTTCCTAAAGAGCCTAGAGTATTTAAGTCAAGGTCAAATGCACAGGACGGCCATGAGGCTATTCGTCCGTCAATGCCGTCACTGGAGCCGGACAAGATAAAGGAAAGCTTAACAAACGACCAGTATAAGCTTTATAAGCTTATATGGGAGCGTTTTACAGCCTGCCAAATGGCTGAGTGCATACAGAAAACCACCAGTGCAGAAATACAGGGCGGTAAATATATTTTTAAGGCTACAGGCTACAGAGTAGACTTTGAGGGCTTTACTACGCTTTATGTAGAGGGCAAGGACACAGCGGAGGAAAAGCAGACAGAACTTCCGCCTCTTGAAAAAGATATGCCTGTTCGTGTAAAAGAAATTGTGCCGAATCAGCACTTTACACAACCGCCTGCACGCTACACAGAGGCTACACTTATTAAAGCATTGGAGGAAAACGGCATAGGCAGGCCATCTACATATGCCGCAACTATTTCTACAATTACAGCCAGAGATTATGTAAAGCGAGAGGGCAAAACCCTCTATCCCACAGAGCTTGGAGAGGTTACCACCAAGCTTATGCTTGAGCATTTTCCTAAAATTGTAAATGTAAAATTTACCGCACAAATGGAGGAAAACCTTGACAAGGTTGAGCATGGTCAGGAGCAGTGGGTAAAGGTACTCGACGATTTTTATACCGACTTTAACAAAACCCTGAAAAAGGCAAAGGAAGATACAAAGGATGTTAAAATAAAGCTAAAGGAAGAGGAAACAGACATTATCTGCGAAAAATGCGGCAGAAGAATGGTTGTTAAAAACGGCAGATTTGGCAAGTTTATTGCCTGCCCGGGTTATCCTGAATGCAAAAATGTTAAAAACTTTGTTGAGCCTACCGGTGCAAAATGCCCTAAATGCGGTGGCGATGTTATAGTAAGAAAATCAAAAAAGGGCAGAGTTTTCTACGGCTGCAGCAACTACCCAAGCTGTGACTTTGTATCTTGGGCAGAGCCTACAAACGAGCGTTGTCCCCAGTGCGGCGGTGTGCTGTACAAGAAAAAGGGCAAAAAACCAAAGCTTTATTGCCAAACAGAGGGCTGTGGTTTTACAAAGGACTTTGTAGAAAAGGATGACGAATAATAGATTATATTAACAGAGCAAAGGAGGTGCTTTTTTGGAAAAGGCATATATCAGTGTAATCGGTGCAGGGCTTGCAGGCTGTGAGGCTGCATGGCAAATAGCCAACAGAGGCATACAGGTAATGCTTTACGAAATGAAGCCAAATAAAAAGTCACCGGCCCACCACAGCGACACATTTGCCGAGCTTGTTTGTTCAAACTCTCTTAAAGCCGCACGAACAGCCAGTGCCGCAGGTATGCTGAAGCAGGAAATGCGAATGCTTAACTCACTGCTTCTAAAGTGTGCAGACGCCTGCAGTGTAAGTGCCGGAGGAGCGCTAGCTGTAAACAGAGATGACTTTTCCAATATGGTAACTCATTATATAAATCAGCACCCCAATATTACTGTAGTTAATGAAGAAATCACAGAGCTGCCGCAGGACGAAATTGCCGTAATTGCTACAGGCCCTCTTACCGCTGACCTATTGGCAGAAAATATTAAGGCAGAGTTTGGCGGAGCGTTAAGCTTTTTTGACGCAGCTGCACCAATAGTTACAGCCGAGTCTATAGATTTTAACAGTGCGTTTTTTGCCAGCAGATACGGAAAGGGCAGTGGGGATGATTATATAAATTGCCCTATGAATAAAGAGGAGTACGAGAGCTTTCACGCAGAGCTTATAGCTGCACAGCGTGCCCCGTTAAAGGATTTTGATGTTCAAAATCCAAAGGTGTATGAGGGCTGTATGCCTATTGAGGTTATGGCACAGCGTGGTGCCGACACAATACGCTTTGGTCCTATGAAGCCCGTAGGTCTTACAGACCCAAAAACAGGACACCGACCGTGGGCTGTTTTACAGCTTCGCAAGGAAAATAACCAAGGTACCCTGTATAACCTTGTCGGCTTTCAAACTAACCTGAAATTTCCCGAACAGAAGCGTGTATTCTCAATGATACCGGCACTTAAAAATGCAGAGTTTGTCAGATACGGCGTAATGCACCGCAATACTTTTATAAATTCACCACAGCTTTTAGATGCTGACTATTCATTACGGAAAAACCATAGCCTGTTTTTTGCCGGACAACTTACCGGTGTAGAGGGATATATGGAGTCCGGCAGCAGCGGACTGCTTGCAGGCATAAATGCCGCAAGGCTGTTTATAGGTAAAAAAACTCTTGTGCTGCCAAATGTAACTATGATGGGTGCGTTGGCAGAGTATATCAGTAATCCGTCAGTTACTTGCTTCCAGCCTATGGGGGCAAATATCGGTATTTTGCCACAGCTTTCAGAAAATATTAGGGATAAACGACTAAAGGCAGAAAAGCATTCTCTGCGTTCCTTTTCAACTCTTGAAGGCTTTATTAACGAAAATAATATTTAACTTGTTTTAAGAAAACCGAGGTTTTAGTATGAAGATAATTGTAGATGCTTTTGGCGGTGACAATGCACCTCTTGAAATTATTAAGGGCTGTGCTTTAGCTGTAGAAGACTTAGGAATAGAAGTAATTCTTACGGGCGATAAAAACATAATAAAGAAAACCGCTATAGAAAACGGCATTTCTCTTAATAACATAAGGGTTGCTCATACCGATGTTGTTATTTCACCGGACGATGACGCCTCTGCAGTAGTAAAGGAAAAGAAAAATTCATCTATGGGAATGGGCTTTCAGCTGCTTAACAGCGGCGAGGGCGATGCCTTTGTATCTGCCGGCAACAGCGGTGCTTTGGTAATGGGCAGCAGCTTGATTATAAAAAGAATTAAGGGTGTTAAACGCCCTGCTTTTGCTCCGGTAATGCCAAAGGCACAAGGCTGCTTTATGCTTGTTGACGGCGGTGCAAATAACGAGGTTCGTCCCGATATGCTGCAGCAGTTTGCAATAATGGGTTCAATCTATATGAACAAGGTTATGGGAATTGATAACCCAAGAGTAGGCCTTGCAAATGTGGGTACAGAGGAGCACAAGGGAGGCTCACTGCAGCAGGAGGCATTTGAATTGCTGAAGGCAACACCTATAAACTTCATAGGAAATGTAGAGGGCAGAGATATTCCTGCCGATGGCTGTGATGTGTTGGTTACAGACGGATTTAACGGTAATCTTATTCTAAAAACCTATGAGGGCGTTGCAATGGAGCTTATGAGCAAAATCAAGAGCGTATTTATGAAAAATGTAAAAAATAAAATTGCAGCAGCAATGATTATGAGCGACCTGAAAAAGCTTGCAAAAGAAATGGACTACAACGAGTACGGCGGTGCTGCAATTATGGGTGTAAACAAGCCTGTTTTTAAGGCACACGGCAGTTCAAAGGCAAAAACAATAAAAAGTGCCCTTCGCTTAACAAAACAATTTGTTGAGGGCAATGTAGTTGAAGAAATAAGCACAAACATTGCAAAGCTGTAAAATCGAAAGAGGTATAATAAATGGAAGAGCTTGAGAAAGTACTGGATTATAAATTTAAAAATATAAATTATTTAAAAATAGGTCTTACACATTCATCCTACGCCAACGAGCATAAAAAGCTTCATATAAAATGCAACGAGCGTCAGGAGTTTTTAGGCGACGCCGTTTTAAGCATTGTTGTTTCCGACTATATTTATAAGCACTGTCCGTCACTGCCCGAGGGTGACCTTACAAAGCTGAGGGCGGCACTTGTCTGCGAGAAATCCCTTGCAGGATATGCAAGGTCAATTAACCTTGGAGATTATCTGCTTTTAAGCAAGGGCGAACGCCATTCAAACGGTCAGGAAAGACCTTCAATTTTGGCAGATGCATTTGAATCTGTTATAGCCGCAATTTATCTTGACGGCGGTATGGAGGAGGCAAGAAAATTTGTTCTTCGCTTTGTAATACCGGATATTAAAAGTGCAAAGCCTATTAGATTTAAGGATTATAAAACACAGCTTCAGGAGATAATTCAGAAAAATCCGGAAGAAAAGCTGGAGTATGTACTTGTAGGAGAAAGTGGGCCTGACCATAACAAGCACTTTGTCGTAGAAGTACATTTAAACAGTAATGTTATCGGCAAAGGCGGCGGCAGAAGCAAAAAAGAGGCAGAACAGCAGGCGGCAAGAGAAGCGTTAGGACTGATGGGCTATTGAAGCACTCAAATGTAGCTATTTTTGTACCGCACAACGGCTGTCCTCATTGCTGTTCATTTTGTAACCAGGTGAAAATTACAGGTCAGCAAAAACAGCCAACAGCAGACGATGTTATTAATGCGGCTTCCGTTGCAATAAAAAGCAAAAGATATAACCCGCAACAGTCTGAAATTGCCTTTTTTGGCGGCAGCTTTACAGCTATTGACCGCAGTTATATGGTAATGCTTCTGTCTGCGGCATATCAGTATGTAAAAAACAACAGCTTTGCCGGAATACGCATTTCCACAAGGCCGGATTATATTGACAACGAAATTCTCGAAATTTTAAAAAGCTACGGTGTTACCGCTATTGAGCTTGGGGCGCAAAGTATGTGTGACGATGTTCTTACAGCCAATATGCGTGGGCATACCGCCAAGGATGTAGCCAACGCATCGAAGCTCATAAAAGAATACGGCTTTTCCCTTGGACTTCAAATGATGACAGGGCTGTATAAAAGCAGTATTGAAAAGGATATTTATACAGCCGAACAAATTTGCAGCCTTTCGCCCGACACCGTAAGAATTTACCCCACCATAATTATGGCGGATACTGTACTTGCAGATTATTATAAAAACGGGGATTACAATACATATCCACTGGAAGAAACTGTTGAGCTGTGTGCAAAGCTTTTGCAAATGTTTAACAAACAAGGCATTAGGGTAATCCGTTTGGGCTTACACAGTACAGAGGATATATCAAAAGGTATGGTGGCAGGGCCATGGCACCCGTCGTTAGGAGAGCTGTGTGCCGCAAGGGTTTTCAGAAACAGTATTGATGATTATATAAAAGCGAATGCTTTGCCTGCAGGCTGTTATACTGTAGCAGTAAACAGCCGTGACATTTCAAAGGTGCTCGGACAAAAGCACAGCAATATTAAATACTTTTCACAAAAGGGCTATAGCTTAACTGTAAAACAAGGCAATATAGTGCCGGGTGAGTTTTATTTTCAGATTTAGCAGATAAACAGAACACCTGTTTTAATAAATCATAAATATCGGCTGTATATTTTACACATCACATAAATATTGGAGTTAGTAAATTGTTATTAAAATCACTAGAGATACAAGGCTTTAAGACCTTTCCGGATAAAACTAAATTAACCTTTGACCATGGCATAACCTCCATAGTAGGGCCAAACGGCAGCGGCAAAAGTAACATTAGTGACGCCATACGCTGGGTTCTCGGAGAGCAGTCACCTAAGGCTATACGCTGTTCCAAAATGGAAGATGTTGTCTTTAACGGAACAGACAGCAGAAAAAAGCTTGGTTATGCCGAGGTTACCCTGTCTTTTGAAAACAAAGACCGTGCCCTTGCCTTTGACGGCGACGAGGTTTCTATTACCAGGCGTTATTACCGTTCCGGCGACAGCGACTATATGATTAATAAAGCCGCCGTAAGACTAAAGGATATCCACGAGCTTTTTATGGACACAGGCTTAGGTCGTGACGGCTACTCTATGATTGGTCAAGGTAAAATTGACAGCATAGTGGCGTCAAAAAGCGAAGATAGGCGAGAAATTTTTGAAGAGGCGGCAGGAATATCAAGATACAGATACAGAAAGCTGGAGGCAGAGCGAAAGCTAAAGGGTACAGAAGAAAATCTAGTTCGTCTGCGTGACATATTAACAGAGCTTGACGACAGGGTAGGACCCTTGGAAATTCAGGCGAAAAAGGCAGAGGCTTTTTTGGAATATTCAAACGAGAAAAAAGACCTTGAAATTGCTTTATGGCTAAATACAATAAAGCAGTCTGCCGCCGTTTTGCGTGAGCAGGAGGAAAGGCTTGAAATTGCCCGCAGTCAGCATCAGGCGGCACAAGAGGCACTTGAGGACATTCAAAAAGAAAGCGAAGAACTATTTTTAAGAAACGGCAAATACCTTTCGGAAATTGATGAAATCAGAAAAGAGATTTCTGACTATGAACAGCAAATATCAGAGAAAAAATCAAACATATCTGTTGCTGAAAACAGCATTACTTATAACAACCAAAGCATTGAAAAAGTAAATAATGAAATTGATTCTATTGCAAGCTCGGCAGTTGACACAGAAAATGAAATTGCACTAAAAAAGCAAAAAATCAGCCGGTATAATGAAAAAATTTCTACGCTTCAAAAGCAATATGCAGAAATTGAAAGCAGCTTAAACGAGGTTAATGTAAGCGTAAGCAAAAATTCAGATGTTTTGCAGGAGCTGTCACTTAATCTTACAAGGCTTAGCACACAGGCGGCGGATATTAAGGTGTCAGCTATGACAAGTATGGCGTCTGTAAGCGAAGCTAAGGAAAGAATAAGCAACCTTAACAACCAAAAGCAGGTTAAGGCTGAGCAGATTGCAAAGCTTCTAAAGCAATGCAGCGACTATGAAAATATGCTTGCTGACACAAACAACAGCATAGACAGTCTTGGCAGTGAACTACAGCTTAGCAGACAAAAGCTTTCACAAAAGCAGCAGCAAAGCGAAGAGCTAAAGCAGAGGTGCGACAAACTTAACCTTGACTATCAGGAAAGAGTACGCCGTGTAAGAATGCTTGAGGATTTGGAACGCAATATGGAGGGCTTTTATAACAGTGTAAAAATTGTTATAAAGGAGGCACAGCGTGGTACCTTGCAGGGAATACACGGGCCTGTATCCAGAGTAATTAATGTTCCGGCAGATTATACAGTAGCTATTGAAACGGCTCTTGGAAATTCTATGCAGCACATTGTTACAGCTGATGAAGATACCGCAAAGGCGGCTATCGGACTTTTAAAAAAGCGTGACGGAGGCAGAGCTACATTTTTACCCCTTACAACAATAAAGGGCTATCAGCTTAATGAAAACGGACTTGATAATTGCAGTGGATTTGTAGGTGTAGCTGCAGAACTTTGCAGCTGTGAACCTAAATACACAGGCGTTCTTAACTCTCTGTTAGGCAGAATTGTTATTGCAGACAATCTTAACAACGCTGTGGCTATAGCAAAAAAATACAGCTACAAATTCCGTGTGGTTACACTTGACGGACAGGTTGTTAACGCAGGCGGTTCGCTGACAGGCGGCTCTCAGGGCAGAAAGTCCGGCTTGCTTAGCCGAACAGCTGAAATTCAAAAGAATAAGGACACTGCAGAAAGGCTAAAAGCAGAGTTTGCAAAGGCACAACAGCAGTATAAGCAGGCTGCTCAGGAGCTTTCAGCCGCAAACGCTGAAATAACAGCCTCGTCCGCAGAGCTTTCTACGGCACAGCAGGATAAAATTAAAATTGAAGCGGCGTTAAAAAGCAGTAAAACAGAGCTTCAAACCCACCAAGGGGCTGTGTGCGACTTAGACAATGAAATCAAGCTGCTGACCGCTAAGGCAGAACAGCAATCCGACATACACAGACAGTCGCAAAAACAGCTTGATAAGCTGAACAAAGAAATAGAAGCGGCAGAAACACAGTCAAGTGAAATTACAGGCGGCAGAGAGGAGCTTTCTGTTAAGCGTGAAACTTTGGCACAGAAGCTTCAGGATATTCGTTTGGAAGTAGTTACGGCACAAAAGGACATTGAAAATATTAATGCCGAAATTAATATCGCACTATCAAACGAAAGCAACAGAAAACAACGCAGAGAGCAGCTTGTTAAAGAGATTGAAGAGTACAACAGCCGCAATAATTCAATAAATGCACAAATTGAATTACTTACACAGCTTGTTAAAGAGCTTACCGAAAAATCAAAAACTGCACAAAGGAAAATTGAGTTGGTAAACAGAGAAAGAAGCGAAACAGAGGCTAAAACCGCACAGCTGAGAAAGGCAGAGCGTGACAAGCTTAACGAGCGTGAAACCGCCGGCAGAGAGCTTTCAAAGCTGGAGGAACGCAAAATAAACCTCCAAAAGCAGTACGACGAAATAATAAGCAAGCTGTGGGAGGAATATGAGCTTACCCCACGAGAGGCACAGGAAAGCTGTAAGCCGATGAACAATGTGCAGGCAGGCAAAAAGCGGCTAAACGAATTAAAAGGCAAAATAAAAGCACTGGGCAGTGTGAATGTGTCTGCTATAGAAGAATATAAAGAGGTGTCAGAAAGACACTCCTTTATGACAAAGCAGGTAGAAGATGTTGAAAAATCCAAGAACGAAATTCTTAGACTTATCGGCGATCTTACAAAGCAGATGAAAGAAATATTTGTAGACAGGTTTGTTCAGATAAACGATAACTTCTCTAAAATATTTGTTGATTTGTTTGGCGGCGGAAAAGCCCATATAGAGCTGACTAATCCGGAAGATGTTCTTACAAGCGGAATTGAAATTATTGTTCATCCGCCGGGTAAAATAGTAGTACACCTTGAGGCACTTTCAGGCGGCGAAAAGGCACTTGTAGCCATAGCCCTTTACTTTGCCATTATGAAGGTAAATCCGGCACCGTTCTGCGTAATGGACGAAATTGAGGCAGCACTTGACGAGGTTAATGTTGACCGCTTTGCACAGTATCTTCGTGTTATGAACGAAAAAACACAGTTTATTCTAATAACCCACCGCCGTGGAACAATGGAGGAGGCCGATGTTTTGTACGGTGTAACAATGCAGGACAAAGGCATTTCAAAATTGCTTTCACTTCGTGCTTCAGAGGTTGCAGAAAAGCTGAATATGAATTAAAATATATTTATATTGTAATAAGGAAAAGGTGATATAATTGGGTTTTTTCAGTAAAATTAAAGAGGGACTTAAAAAAACCAGAAATGCCGT
>OMDM01000701.1_pt1 | contig 12816 bp, 10 predicted proteins | sample 1673801 | NCBI WGS metagenome assembly OMDM01 (sample SAMEA103958127, study PRJEB25191) | human gut metagenome | biome: human-associated habitat [ENVO:00009003]; feature: intestine environment [ENVO:2100002]; material: feces | place: Germany | collected 2013/2015 | reverse complement strand
AAAAGAAAAGTATTAAATTCAGTACAATGGGGAAAATATCTTGTCAGAATGGGATTCATATGTTAGATTATTAGTAGAATGTTAAATAATTAACAATATACTGCGAAAAGATGATGTATTGAGATTAGGAGGAGCCTATGAGAGGAATTCAAACACCAGTATCAGAAATCAGACACCAAATTTTTACAGAAATCGCAAAAGCGGCCTATGAGTCGGATAATATCAATGATGCTATTGAGGCTATCCCATTTACGGTATGTCCGGGAGAAATCGCCACATACCGGGAAAGTATTTTCCATGAAAGAGCCATTGCGTCAGAGCGTGTGCGTCTTGCAATGGGTATGTCTTTAAGACCGGAGAACCGGGTAGTTCATTTGACCAGCGGATTAGAGGAGAGTAATATTGCGGAAAAATATTATGAGCCGCCTCTCATGCAGGTAATTCCATCTGCCTGTAACCTCTGCGAAGATAAAAAATATGAAGTTTCCAATATGTGTCAGGGATGTATTGCACACCCTTGTATGGAGGTTTGTCCGAAGGGAGCCATTTCCCATGTAAAAGGAAAAGCCTTTATCGACCAAGAAAAATGTATCAAATGCGGAAAGTGTAAATCTGTCTGCCCATACGATGCCATTGCCAAAAAAGAGAGACCTTGCTCTATGGCATGTGGTGTAGGAGCCATTGGAACAGATAAATACGGACGTGCGGAAATTGATGCAGAGAAATGTGTTTCCTGTGGTCAGTGTATGGTAAGCTGTCCATTCGGAGCCATTGCGGATAAATCTCAGATATTCCAGTTAATCCGTTGTATGAAAGAAGGCGGAAAGGTTATTGCTGAGGTGGCACCTGCCTTTGTGGGACAGTTCGGACCGGATGCAACACCAAGAAATGTCAAAGCAGCTTTGTTGGAGCTGGGATTTTCGGATGTTGTGGAGACCGCTTTAGGTGCGGATATCGGAGCTGTAGCGGAAGCTCACCACTATGCAAACCATGTGGCAACCGGAGAATTGCCGTTCCTGTTGACTTCCTGTTGTCCGTCTTGGGCAATGCTGGCAAAGACCCAGTTTCCGGATTTGATTGAGAGTGTATCTTCTGAGCTGACACCGATGGTAGCAACGGCACGAAGCATTAAGAAAGAACATCCGGATGCAAAGGTGGTGTTCATCGGACCTTGTGCGGCGAAGAAACTGGAAGCCAGCCGTCATGATGTACGAAGTGACGTAGACTTTGTCATTACCTTTGAAGAATTGAGCGGAATGTTCGAGGCAAAGGGTATTAATCCAAATGCAATCGAAGGAGACCGTTCTATGCATGATGCAACGGCAACCGGACGTGGATATGCGGTGGCAGGAGGTGTTGCGGAAGCAGTTACCAACTGTATTCATGAATATTATCCGGATGTGGAGGTTAAGATTGAGCATGCGGAGGGTCTGGCAGAGTGTAAGAAAGTTTTAATGCTTGCCAAAGCAGGTAAGAAAAACGGCTGCATGATTGAAGGAATGGGATGTCCGGGCGGTTGTGTAGCAGGAGCCGGAACCATTCTTCCGATTCCGAAGGCAAAGGTAGAGGTGGATAAGATGAAGAAAGCTTCCACACGCCAGATACCGCCGAAGGAATTGCGTGAGATAGAATTAGATTAATTTTCCATTGAGGAAAGGGGATAAAAGGAAGAAAAATGTAGAAAATACCAACAGGGAATGTATGAAAATTCCCAGGGAGGTGTTTTCGGATGTTAAACTTTTATTACCTGGACCCGGAAGGTTACAAGAATGCGAGATTCAGCATTACGAATCTAAACGGGATGACATATCGGGATGATTTGAAATTCGATATTACCAATCTGAATGGAATCACCGGAAGAGATGAGTTTCGATTCAGCATTACCAACTTGAACGGAATCACCAATCGCGATGATTTGAAGTTTGATATTACGAATTTGAACGGAATTACAAAATAAAATAAATCCCGACAGTTGAAGGAACGCCATGGATGTTATATAATAATTCATGGCGTTTTGTATGTGGATTGGAATTTAATAGAAGAACTGAAATTCCAATTTGATGAGAAAAGGAGATAGATTATGACAAAGGTAAGAACAAGATACGCACCAAGCCCAACAGGAAAAATGCACGTGGGAAATCTGCGGTCCGCACTGTATGAATTTTTGATTGCAAAGCATGCAGGCGGAGATTTTATGCTTCGTATAGAGGACACCGATCAGGAACGTTTTGTGGAGGGTGCCACAGAGATTATTTACCGCACCATGGCAACTGCGGGACTGCTCCATGATGAAGGACCGGATAAGGACGGAGGATACGGTCCGTATGTCCAGAGTGAGCGAATGAAAACCGGAATCTATATGGATTATGCAAAGGAACTGGTGGAAAAAGGTGAGGCTTACTATTGCTTCTGTGATAAGGAACGATTGGAATCCATAAGAACAGAAGTGGTGGAGGGAAAAGAGATTGTCATGTATGACAAGCACTGTCTGTCCCTGTCGAAAGAAGAAGTGGAGGCAAATCTGGCTGCCGGAAAACCTTTTGTAATCCGACAGAACATTCCAAATGAGGGAACCACCACCTTCCATGATGAGCTTTATGGAGATATTACAGTGGAAAATGCAGAACTGGATGACATGATTCTGATAAAATCCGACGGTTACCCGACCTATAATTTTGCCAATGTTGTGGATGACCACACCATGAACATTACTCATGTAGTAAGGGGAAATGAATATCTGTCCTCGGCACCGAAGTATCAGCGTCTTTATGATGCCTTCGGATGGGAATCACCGGTATATATTCATCTTCCGCTGATTACCGATGAAAATCACAAGAAACTCAGCAAACGAAGCGGACATGCTTCCTTTGAGGATTTGCTGGAGGGATTTTTGCCGGAAGCCATTGTAAATTACATTGCACTTTTGGGCTGGAGTCCTGAGGACAACCGGGAAATTTTTACATTGGATGAGTTGATTGCACAGTTTGATTATCACAGAATCAACAAATCTCCGGCAGTTTTTGATATTGTAAAGCTGCGTTGGATGAATGGAGAATACTTAAAGGCTATGGATTTTGATGCTTTTTATGAAAAAGCAGAGCCATATCTGAAAGAAGCCATTACCAAAGATTACGATTTAAGAAAAATTGCAGCTATGGTAAAAACCAGAATTGAGGTATTTCCTGATATTGCAGAGCATGTGGATTTCTTTGAGGCGGTACCGGAGTATGACATTTCCATGTATGCTCACAAAAAGATGAAAACCACACCGGAGACCTCTTTGGAGGTATTAAAAGAGATTCTTCCGCGGTTAGAACAGCAGGAGGATTACTCCAATGATGCACTGTATGCGATGCTGTGTGAATATGTAAAAGAAAAAGAATGTAAAAACGGTTATGTGATGTGGCCAATCCGTACGGCAGTTTCCGGAAAGCAGATGACACCGGGAGGAGCCACGGAGCTGATGGAGGTATTGGGAAAAGAAGAATCCCTTGCCAGAATCAAAGCTGCCATCGCAAAATTAGAAAGCGAAACAGCAGCATAACCTGAATAGGAATAAAAATGAAATCGTCTTTTAATAAATCACAATCTAAGGCAATTTCCCATAGAGAGGGACCGGCATTAATTCTTGCCGGTCCGGGAAGTGGGAAAACTCTTGTCATTACCCAGAGAGTTAAAAATTTAATCATAAAAGAACATGTAGCACCGGAAAAAATCCTTGTGATTACTTTTACGAAAGCAGCGGCACAGGAGATGAAGCTGCGGTTTGTAAAACTGATGGAGGGGAAAAGCTGTCCGGTTACTTTTGGTACCTTTCATGCCGTCTTTTTTTCTATATTGAAAAATGCCTATCATTACACGGCACAGAATATTATCCGGGAGGAGCAGAAATATCAGTTTTTGCGGGAAATCATAGGAAAAATGCAGTTGGAGTATGAGGATGAAGGAGAGTTTTTGGGAAATCTTCTCTCGGAAATCAGTCTGGTAAAAAATGAGGGAATCCCGGTGGAACACTACTATGCAAAAAGCTGCGGCGAAGAGATTTTCCGTAAGATTTTCCGGGAATATGACACAAAGATGCACAGGGCAAGGCTGATTGATTTTGATGATATGCTGGGTTATACCTACGAATTATTTCGGGAGCGTAGGGATATATTGGCACTTTGGCAGAAACAATTTTCCTATATTCTGATTGATGAGTTTCAAGACATTAATAAGCTGCAATATGAGATTGTGAAGATGCTGGCAAAGCCGGAGGATAATCTGTTTGTGGTGGGGGATGATGACCAATCCATCTACCGTTTTAGAGGGGCGAAGCCGGAAATTATGTTAAACTTTAAGAAAGACTATCCAAAAGTGGAAGAGATTCTATTGGATGTAAACTATCGTTCCGGCGGAAAAATCATTGAACGGGCAGGAAACTTGATTGCAAATAACCAGACAAGGTTTTCTAAGAAAATTCAAGCGGCAAAAGCAGAAGGGGAAGATGTGCATTTTCAGCTATGTAAAAACCAATGGGAAGAAAGTGAGGCAATCATTGCCGGAATCCGAAAACATCTGGAACAGGGAATTCCTTATGAAGAAATGGCAATACTTTACCGAACCAATACTCAGCCTCGGATTTTAGTGGAACAGCTTTTGAATCACAATATCCCTTTTTGGTCCAGAGATAAGATTCCAAATATCTATGAGCATTGGATGGCAAAGGATATTTTTACATATATGCAGATTGCTCAGGGAAGCCGGGAACGGGGAGATTTTCTGAAAATTATGAATCGTCCGAAACGTTATATCGGAAGAGACAGTCTGGAGGAGCCCTATGTTGCCTTTGATGTGTGGGAAGAATATTATAAGGAACAGCCATGGGTTGCGGAACGGATTGAGCGGTTGGAATATGATGTCAAAATGCTTTCCGGTATGAAACCTTATGCGGCTATGAACTATATCCGCCACGGAATCGGATATGATGATTTTGTTCGGGAGTATGCGGAATATCGCCATATCAAGGCGGAAGAACTGATAGAGATTTTGGATGAATTGCAGGAGGGTGCCAGAGAATACAATTCCTATGAGGCGTGGTTCTTACACATGCAGGAATACAAAGAAGAGTTGGAAGAAATGACAAAGAAAAATAGTGTCCAAAAGGAAGGGGTAACCCTTGCCACTCTACACAGTGCCAAGGGATTGGAGTATGAAGTGGTTTATATTGTAGATGTGAATGAAAAAATTATGCCATACAAAAAAGCCGTCCTCTCTCAAGAAATAGAAGAGGAACGGCGAATGTTCTACGTGGGCATGACCCGTGCAAAATCAAAATTATATTTGAGCTCCGTCAAAGAATACAACGGAAAAAATGTGGAGATATCCAGATTTATCAAAGAGGCTGGGATTTAATCCATAGCCTCATATTCTGCTTCGTCCAAAAGTTCGTCAAAACGGTCGGCAACGGCTTCGTATTCCTCATCGCTGTCGATGTTTTCCAGAGAAGGATTTCCCTCTTCATCTTCAAAATAGCGGTAGATGAAAACCTCTCCTTCTGCATTTTCGTTTCCGTCCTCATCCAGAGGAAGGAGAACAATATAGTTCTGTTCGTCTAATTCAAAAATTGTGAGAATGGCACATTCCACTTCGGAGCCATCGTCTAAAGACAGAGTTACCTGCATATCTGTTTCGTCATCCATTGGATTTTGGTTGTTTGTTCCCATAGTTATGTTTCCTTTCTTGATTAGATAATAGCCTGAATATATAAATCAGGACGTTCATTTAAGTCTATAAAATCTTTTTCGTCCAGTTGAATAACCGGACGGGTCAGCCGCTGGGTAATCATTATGATTTTACCGGTCTGTCCGTTGCTGAGCAATACGTCATTGTTGAGATAAGCATTTGCAATGTGTTCCAAAAAACAGAGGATAAACTTTGGTTTGTAGCGGTTTAGTCCCTCCAGTTCAAAGGAAGCAATTACTTCAAAAGGACAAAGTCCCCGACGATAGCTCCGGTTGGAAGTCATGGCATCATAGACATCTGCAATGGCAACGATACCTGCGGTGTCATCAATTTTTTTGGTGGTAAGACCCAAAGGATAGCCGGTGCCGTCACAGCGTTCATGATGCATTAATGCCGCATTTCGAACCCGGGGGTCTACTTTTTGGTCTTTCAGTAATTCATAGCCCAACCGTGGATGCTGTTTGACAATTTCGTATTCGGCTTTGGTAAGAGAGCCTCTTTTTTGGATAATTTCATTTGGAATCTTGCATTTTCCAATATCATGCATCAGACCTGCCAGAGTCAGATTATCCAGTTCTTCATCCGAATATTCCAGCCACATACCGAACATTCTGGCAATGATACCCACATTCAAGCTGTGGGCATAGGTGGAATCGTCAATCTGCCGCATATTGTGCAATTTATCAAACATGGAAATGGTGGTAGACTGTTTTCCGAAGAGACTGATAGCTTGGGAAATAAGCTCTGCCTGATCCACAGGATTAGTATGGTCAATAAGATTGTTTAAAGAAAATTTAATAAAATCTATTTTCTTCGTGTAATCATCTTTGAACTTTTTGAAATCACTGCTATTTTGAATCCGCTGGGAATAGGACAGATTTACGTTTTCTGTTCTTGCCATGTTTTCAATTGCCGCAGTGGGAATCATACCATCTACAATTTTGGCAGACGGAACACCATAATATTCCATGTGGACAATCATCTGATTGGTCAAAGAGATATCTTTGTTCACAATTAGCTGTCCCTGTTTTGACAAAACCCGCTCAGCGGTAATCATTCCCGGTTTTAGATCTTTCGTTTTAACTGTATGCATGCCTTACCTCGCTCTTTGAAATATCCTTTAAAAATATTTTAAAGCATGGCGGACAAAAGTCAAGAAATTTTATAAGGGTGTATACAAATCTAGGGAAAAAAGATATAATAATACAGACGAAAAAGTAAAGGCGGAAAGAGACATGAACATAAAGGTACAGGCAGGAAATTATGAAAAAATGGGAATTACAAAATGTGGAAATGATGTTATTTTTACATTTCAATGTCCGAGGGAAACTGCCTGTGCAATTTTATTGTTTGATAAAGTAGGAAAGAAGTTAAAAGCACGGGTTACAGTCCCGAAGGAATACTGCATCGGCTCGGTACGTTCTATACGGCTTCTGGATTTCTCCACGGAAGAATATGATTATTGTTATGAGATAGACGGGAAAAAGCAACGAGACCCTTATGGAGTACGGGTGATAGGACGCGAGATTTGGGCAGACAAAAAGCGGGATTTAGAATCCGAAGTCTTACTCAGTGGATTCCCGGAAGAGGAATTTGCGTGGGGAGAGGATAAGGCACCGGAGCTACCGGCACAGGAGATGATTATGTACAAGCTTCATGTCCGGGGCTTTTCCATGGAACGGTCGGGAAAGAAAAGGGGAACCTTTGCGGCGTTGGCTGACAGTGTAGAAGAATTAAAGGAACTGGGAATTACTTCCTTAGAAGTAATGCCGGTCTATGAATTTGAAGAGTGGATGGAGCCGGAGAAAATCAATTTCTGGGGGTATGCACCCAGCGACTATTTTGCGGTAAAGGCTTCCTATGCCTATACGGATAAGCCGGAATGTGAATTAAAGAAGCTGATTCAAAAGCTGCATAACCATAAGATGGAATTTATTATGGAAATGCATTTTGACAATAAAATAAATCCTAATTTAATTATTGAAGTATTGCGGTTCTGGTTGAAGGAATATCATGTGGATGGTTTCAAGTTATTGGGAGAAAAACTTCCGATTGAGGCGGTGGTAAAGGATCCGTATCTCAGCAGGACCAAGATTTTTTATGAGGGATTTCCCTATGAGCTGATTCAAAAAGAGAAATACGATAATCTCTATGTTTATAATGATGAATTTCTCTATCCTGCCAGAAAGATGCTGAATCATCTGGGAGGAGATATGACAGAATTTTTAGGGCAGATGCAAAAACAACAGGAAATCCAGCATTTTGTGAATTATATCAGCAACAATAACACTTTTACGCTGGCAGATGTGTTTTCTTATAACGAAAAACACAACAGTGCGAATGGAGAAGAGAATCTGGACGGAAACGATTGGAATTTCAGTTCCAATTATGGAATTGAGGGAAGAACCAGAAAAGCCTTTGTGAAAAGAATCAGGGAAAAGCAGATACGCAATGCATTGGCTGTGCTATATCTGGCACAGGGAATTCCATTATTGTGGAGTGGTGATGAAGTGGTCAATTCTCAAGAGGGAAATAATAACGCTTATTGTCAGGATAATAAAATCGGATGGATAAACTGGAAAAAGGGCAGGGAGCAGGAAAGGCTCCGTGAGTTTGTACGACAGATGATTGCTTTTCGGAAAGCACATCCTATATTATCCATGAAGGAGCCTTTTAGGAGAAATGATTACAAAAAACTGGGATATCCTGATTTATCCTATCACGGTGCAGAGGCTTGGATCTCCGATATCCGGGGAACCACAAGGTCTGTGGGCGTGATGTATACAGAGAACTATGCACAGGAGGAAACGCCAAAAGAAGCGGATACATTTCTCTATATCGGATATAATTTTTATATGGGAATGCAGAATTTTGCACTTCCGAAGCTGCCAAAGGGAAAGCATTGGTATCTGGTGATGAGTACGGAGGAGGAAGAACCTTTTCTGCCGGAACCGAAAAAGCTGGAGAAAAATTACTATGAGACCTTTGGACAGACGATTTGTATTTTACAAGGCAGGTAAATGAAATGAAAATGTGGCAGCATTTAAAGACCATCATGCACCATAAGAATCTGGTTCGTGCCGGATGCTTCAAAGTCGGTTTGTACCGACAGGGAATTATGCATGACTGGAGTAAGTACAGTCCCGTGGAATTTCTGGTGGGCTGTAAATATTATCAGGGAAATATGAGTCCCAATAATGCAGAGCGGAAGGATAAGGGTTATTCCTCCGCATGGCTGCATCACAAAGGAAGAAACAAGCACCATATGGAATACTGGATTGATTACAGTGTCAATAAGGATGAGGGAATCTGCGGAATGAAAATGCCGGTAAACTATGTGGTGGAAATGTTTATCGATCGGGTTTCCGCCTCGAAAAACTATCAGAAGGAGGCGTATACCGACCGGAGTCCGCTGGAATACTACGAGAATGGAAAGAATATACATATTCTTCATCCTGATACAAAAGAGCTTTTGGAAAAGCTTTTGTATATGCTGGCGGAAGAAGGGGAGGAAAAGACCTACGATTATATTAGACGAGAAGTCTTACACAATAAAAATAGTGAGAGAAGAGAGGAAAAGAAATGTTAAACGACAAGAAAGTACTTTATAGTGGAATGCAGGCAACAGGAACCCTGACTTTGGGAAATTATTTGGGAGCATTGAAAAACTGGGTAGAATTGACGGATGAATATGAATGTATCTATGGAGTTATGGATTTACATTCCCTGACTGTTCGTCAGGTGCCGGCGGATTTTCGTAAAAATGCCAGAGCTTTATATGCCCTTTATGTGGCGGCAGGCTTAGATCCGGAAAAGAACTGTATCTATTATCAGTCCCATGTGTCCGGTCATGCGGAGCTGGGTTGGATATTGGATTGCTTTACCTATATGGGAGAGTTGAACAGAATGACCCAGTTTAAGGATAAAGCTGCAAAACATGCAGATAATATCAACGCAGGTCTCTATACATATCCAGTATTGATGGCAGCAGATATCCTGTTATATCAGGCGGATGTTGTACCGGTGGGCGTGGATCAAAAGCAGCATTTGGAGATTACCAGAGATATTGCGGAGCGTTTTAACCATATTTACGGAGATGTGTTTACCATCCCGGAGCCATACATCGGTAAAAAGGGTGCAAAAATCATGAGCTTGCAGGAGCCAACTAAGAAAATGTCCAAGTCAGATGAGAATGTCAATGCGACGATTCTTCTGCTGGATGACACCGACACCATTATCCGTAAATTTAAACGTGCTGTTACGGATTCCGAGAGTGAAGTGCGGTATGCAGAGGAGAAACCGGGAATCAGCAATCTGATGGATATTTATAGTGCAGTAACCGGAAAGACCTATGAGGAAATTGAGAAAGAATTTGCCGGAAAAGGTTATGGAGATTTCAAACTGGCAGTGGGAGAAACTGTAGCTGACCATTTAAAACCATTGCAAAATCGTTATGAAGAGCTGATGAAGGACAAAGGATACATTGAAAGCATGATTAAAATGAATGATGAGAAAGCTGCTTACTATGCATCCAAAACCCTTCGTAAGGTTCAGAAAAAAGTGGGACTTACGGAGAGAATCAGATAAGATAAAAAAGGAAAGGTGAGAAGAACATGAGTAACATAAAAATTACAGAGCAGATTAAATATATTGGAGCAAATGATAAAACATTGGATTTGTTTGAAAGCCAGTATAAGATTCCCAACGGAGTTTCCTACAATTCCTATTTGATTTTAGATGAAAAGATTGCGGTTATGGATACGGTAGATACCAGAGCCACCGGAGAATGGCTTCGAAGAATGAATCTGGAGCTGGCAGGAAGAGAGCCGGATTATCTGGTGGTATCCCATATGGAGCCGGATCATGCGGCGAACATTCAGCTTCTGTCAGAGCGTTTTCCTCAGATGAAAATTGTGGCTAATGCCAAAACCGTACCGATGATGGGACAGTTTTTTACCATGGACTTTGCGGACCGGGTAGTGACGGTGGCAGAGGGAGACACCTTGGAATTGGGAAAACATACGTTACAATTTTTTATGGCACCGATGGTTCACTGGCCGGAGGTTATGGTTGCTTATGAGCAGTCCGAAAAAATTCTTTTCAGTGCAGACGGATTTGGAAAATTCGGAAGTCTGGATACCGAAGAGGAATGGCTTGGTGAGGCAAGAAGATATTTTATCAATATCGTTGGAAAATACGGAAATCCGGTACAAAATTTATTGAAAAAAGCAGCTACACTGGATATACAGATGATTGCACCGCTACACGGACCGATTCTGAAGGAAGATTTGGGCTATTATATCGGAAAATATCTGACATGGAGCAGCTATGAGCCGGAGGAGGAAGGAATCCTTTTGGCATACGCATCCATTCACGGAAATACCAGAATTGCAGCGGAGAAAATGGCAGGACTTTTGGAAGAAGCCGGAGCAAAAAAAGTGGTATTGATGGATTTGGCAAGGGACGATATGGCACAGGCAGTTGCCAATGCCTTCCGATTTGATAAGATGGTGCTTGCCAGCCCAACCTATGACGGCGGACTCTTCCCTTGTATGGAAGATTTCCTGCATCATTTGAAAGCCAAGAGCTACCAGAAGCGTACGGTGGCATTAATCGAAAACGGTTCCTGGGGACCGATGGCAGCAAAATGTATGCGTGGTATCTTAGGGGAAATGAAAGACATTACGGTTCTGGATGATGTGGTTACCATCAAATCCTCCATGAAACCGGAAAATGTAGCACAGATGCGTGAACTGGCAGAGAAGATTGTGTAGAAAAATATAAAATAAAAAGGTGTTTCGCTGTGTGTGAAACACCTTTTTATTTTTCCGTAGCGATTCGGGGGATATATTAAATATCCTCTGCGTGCTCCAGGAAATACGCCTCTGCCTCGGCATTCCACAATCCGTTGTTCTCTGCTACATATTTGGCAAGGGTTTTGTGGAATTCGTCACTGCCGCCAAAGGAGCTGACATCCGTTACAGGGAAGGATTTTCCGGAATATACAATCTTCTTGCCTCCCGGCATATTTGGAAGGTTCAGGATGGAATCGCATACCTGATCCAGTCCCATGATATGGGTGGCAATCTTGGATACGTTTACTACTTTATCTTCAATGAGAGCAATGGCGTCCTTCATATCCTGGGTATTGCTGCCGCTGGTTCCCACAAAATGAGTGGCATTGTAGTGGAGGTTATAAAAGTTAATGGTGGAGGCAAACTTAGAGTCCGCAGGTCCGGCAAAGAAATTCAGACATCCGTCAAATGCCAGCAGCTGTTCTGCCTGAGTTACCAAATTTTCCTTTGCCGCCATCAGGAAAATATCATCGAAGCCTTTACTCTCCGGTGTCAAAGGTTTCAGAGCGGATATCAAGTCGTCATCATCGGAGGTCAGCATATAGTGCAGCTCTACACCGAAGTCAGCCGCTTCTTCCACCGGGTACAGGCGTTTTGCCATATCCAGCTTTTCCTGTGTGCGTCCCGTTACCACCAGAGTTTTCGGGCGTTTTTGCGTGTTATGGATGGCGTAATCAATGGCGAGGAAGCCCATAGGACCCGTACCGCCTAAAATTGCCAGAGAACCGCCTTCTTTGATTCCCATGGTGTGGTCATAATCATTGCGGTCTCTCAGATGGAAGCTTGCCTTAAAACCTGCCACGATACAGGACAGAGGTTCCACCAAAGCACCTTCAAAGAAAGAGTCTCCGCGGTAAGGCAGAAGACATCCCTTTTCAATAGCTTCGTTCATAATCAGAGCATAGGTGGCTTCTCCACCCACATATGGGAAAGAATAACCCAGAGAAAAAGTGTCTGCACGACCCAGATTCGGCTGTGCCACAAATTTATCTCCCGGTTTGTAGAGATGTTCCCATTTCTTTCCTACCTTTTCAATGACGCCGCAGAACTCATGACCCATGATAACCGGGTTTTCTGCAAGGTTGTCCGGCAGCTTTTTGTGCTTTGCTCCCTGATTGGATACTTTATAGGTTGACATACAGAGACTGTCCGTGACAATGCGGGCAATCATCTCGTCATCCTGCATAGGAGGGAGAGGAAACTCTTCCAAACGTAAATCCTTTACACCATAAATTCG
>OMDM01000699.1_pt1 | contig 12826 bp, 7 predicted proteins | sample 1673801 | NCBI WGS metagenome assembly OMDM01 (sample SAMEA103958127, study PRJEB25191) | human gut metagenome | biome: human-associated habitat [ENVO:00009003]; feature: intestine environment [ENVO:2100002]; material: feces | place: Germany | collected 2013/2015 | reverse complement strand
GCACGCAGCGGGACTCTCTTCCTTTTCTTCCTTACGTTATCGCATACTGTAATGATTCAATAGTGGAAGCGTAACCGGCGTGATACCGAAAGTGTACAAAAAATCCGGAAAATCAAGGCTTCCACCTCAACTTTCCGGCTGCACACAAAGGTTACAACCCTCTATTGAATTCATTATCATTGGCCAAGCACGACATGAGAAAGACTTGGTGCTCTGTTTGTCGCGTATATGGAGTGATGTTTAGAAAAACTTAGGGTGTTCAAATCTCCGTTAAAGGCATGGAACGAATTGTTTGAGCGAAGCGAGTTATGAGTGGAATGCCTTTGCTTTTAGGAGATTTGGACATCCTTAGATTTTCTTACATCACGGAATCTTAGTAGCAAATAGAGCACCAAGTTTTTCTCATGGACTGAGAGGCCGCGATAATTAATTAAATAGAAATTTCCTCCGCATGCGCAAGCGCCGCCGATATATTCGGACAGAAATTCTCCCGTCCAACCAGCTCCACGAATCCGGCCTTCTCCATAACCTTCATCGGCTGTTCATTCACATGCGAGAATACCAGCGTAATTCCCTTATTTTCACATACTTTTGTCAGGTTAAATAATGCGTTCATCGCGGTACTGTCGATTGCCGGAACACTTCGCATACGAAGAACCAGGCAGGTCGTAAAGTCTTTGACAACGATGTGCTCGATCGCATCTGCAGCACCAAAGAACAATGGCCCGGTGATTTCATAGACACGGATCTGCAGTGGAAGCTTCTTCAGATGTGCATCCACATCCGGTGTATCATTGTCCACGTAAGTCCAGCCATCGATATGCGTTTCCTCACTCATACGCTTGATGAAGAGAAGGCATGCAAGCACCATGCCGATCTCGATCGCAACCACAAGATCGAACAGGATCGTGAGAATGAAAGTTGCAAATAACACGATGATATCACTTTTCGGTGCAGTGCGGATTAAGTGTACGAATGTACGCCACTGGCACATATTGTATGCTACGATAAACAGGATTGCTGCGATGGTCGGCATTGGGATCATTCCGGCGAATGGCATCAGTACGACGAGTACGATGACCAGTGTGATGGAGTGCACCATTCCGGCAACCGGTGTGCGTCCGCCGTTGGTGATGTTGGTCATTGTGCGCGCAATGGCGCCGGTCACCGGGATGCCTCCGAAAAACGGAACGACAACGTTTGCCACACCCTGGCCGATTAGCTCGGTGTTGCAGTCGGTGTTTGACCCTGTTGCGCCGTCTGCGACGGTGGCAGACAGCAGCGACTCTATGGCGCCGAGCATCGCGATGGTGAATGCCGACGGCAGAAGGGCGTTGATGGTGGCAATGTTGATGTCGATGGAGTGTGGCGACGGGATTGTGCCCGACAGGTTGTGGAAACGGTCGCCGATTGTTTCCACGCCCTCAAGTCCGCAGTATTCGTGCATGGCCCACACCGCGGCTGTCACCACAATTATGGCGAGCAGCGCGCCGGGCAGATGCTTCGACACGTAGGGCGCGGCAATGATTATCGCCAGCGATACGATGCCCACGATTAGCGTAGGCAGGTGTGTCGTGCCGAAATGAGTCATGTATACGCCCCATTTCGAGATGAAATCGGCTGGCAGCGCGCCTGTCTGAAGTCCGAAGAAGTCGGTTATCTGTGTTGAGAAGATTGTCACGGCGATACCTGAAGTGAAGCCGATGACGATTGGATAAGGGATAAATTTAATCACCGTGCCGAGTCGGAACAGTCCAAGCGCCACGAGTATCAGTCCGGCAAGCACAGTGGCTATAGCGAGTCCGGTGAGTCCGAACTGCTGGATGATGCCGTAGATGATAACGATAAATGCGCCCGTAGGTCCGCCAATCTGCACAGAGCAGCCTCCGAGAGCCGAGACCAGAAAACCTCCGATTACGGCAGTGATGAGTCCGACGGTCGGCGTTACGCCCGACGCTATACCGAATGCCACGGCAAGAGGCAGAGCCACGATGCCGACAACGATACCCGCAATGACATCGTCTTTGAAACGTGCCATATTGTAGCCTTTCAGCGAAGTGATTAACTTAGGCTGAAAGCTAACCTTCTTGAGAAAATCCATAAAATAAAAACTTGTATTTTTATACCTAAAACATTAAGACCAGGAAACCTTTATCCACAATCTTTAACCAAATTTCACTGCAAAGGTACTACGATTATCCTGTGGAAACAAAAAACAACGCATAAAAAGACGTTGTGCGGAGCAGAACGTTGTGTTTTTAGCGACATATTTTTTGCACGAAGGGATAAGAAAAACTAACTTTGCCGTATATACACGACGATTATGGCTAATTTTGATCCGAAAACCAAGATAGAGCGTCTTGTGCTTAAACACCCGGCATTGGCGTCGATTTTCAAGGAGGCTGCCGCGACGGTCGACGACCAACTGACCGTTGAGGAGTTCTGCTTTGTCAACGGTATAGACTTTATGGACTTCTTCCGCCGGCTCGACGAGGCGGTGGCTGCTGCCGAGCAGCGCGACCAGGAGCAGCGCGAGGCGGTGGAGAGCCGCATCAGTGCAGATAACGATGCTGTGGAGGAGAAAGTGGGCGTGGCGCGTCAGGCTGACGAGATGCCTGCCGGAAAGAAGCACGATGCTGTAGTGCTCGGGTTGCTGGTGTTTGGCGTTGTGGTCTACGCTCTCAGTGCCGTGGGTAATTTCTTTGCCGGAGCCGGCTTGATACGCACCATCCTCGGCATTCATCCTACGGAAGCATTTCCGCATGTGCCTCAGATGCTTAGCTTCCTTAATGCGGTGTCGTTGGGCGGATGCGCACTGTTGCTGCTATGGCGGCGTATGGGAGTTGTCCTGCTGCTGCTTGGCGCGATGATTTACGATGTGCTTGCTGTGGCGCTCACCGACAGCCTCCCCACCGACACAATCCTTGCCGCCATCATCACGGCCACAATCCTGACCGTCAGTTGTAACGGCGAGAAATACAAGGACTTGTTGCGGTAAGAAAACACAATAATCGTGCGTAGCGACGTGCCTCCGGCACGTCGCTACGCACGCGCAAATCAAAACTGGTGGGATTGATTGGTAGACGGCCGATTTTTCGTAACTTTGCAGCCGAAAAAAAGATTGTCAGGTTAAAACAACGTATGGATAACAACAACCCACATATTCTGGGCACGGCGCCTATCGGCAAACTGCTCGTTCAGTACTCATTGCCGTCGATTATCGGAATGACGCTGACGTCGCTCTACAACATCATCGACAGCATATTCATCGGTCACGGCGTCGGTCCGCTTGCCATTTCCGGCCTTGCCATCACATTTCCGCTGATGAACCTGCTTATCGCCTTCTGTACGCTTGTCGGGGTTGGCGGTGCTACGATTTCATCGATACGCCTTGGTCAGCGCGACCGCAAGGGGGCGGAGGACATTCTCGGCAATGTCGTGATTCTTTGTGTGGTCAATGCGGCATTTTATGGCGGAGTCACATTCTTGTTTCTCGACCCGATACTCCGTTTCTTCGGTGCCAGCGCGGCAACGCTCCCCTATGCCCGCGACTTTATGCAGGTGATTCTTCTCGGCACGCCAGTTTCGTATATGATGATAGGCCTTAACAACGTGATGCGTGCCACGGGCTATCCGAAGAAGGCCATGCTCTCGTCGATGCTTTCCGTGGGGTGCAACCTTGTGCTTGCCCCGATATTTATTTTCGTATTTGACTGGGGTATCCGTGGCGCGGCTTTCGCCACGTTGTTGTCGCAGTCGGTGGCGCTGGTGTGGGTGCTGCACCATTTTCTTGACAAAAAAACGTATATCCGTTTCCACCGCTCCACGCTGAAGCTGCGCAAGCGCATAGTGAAACAGATTTTCAGCATCGGAATGTCGCCGTTTATCATGAACGTGTGTGCCTGCTGCATAGTGATTTTCATCAACTACCAACTTCTTTCGCACGGCGACGACTACAGTGTGGGCGCTTTCGGCATCATCAACCGCGTGCAGATGCTCTTCGTGATGATTGTGATGGGCATAGCGCAGGGAATGCAGCCGATTACGGGCTACAATTTCGGCGCCGGACTCGTTGACCGCGCCCGCCGCAGCGTGCAGCTCGGCATCGCCGCCGGATGCACGATGACAACGCTGGGATTCGTTCTTGCAGTGTTTTTCCCGGGAATGCTTGTCGGGATGTTCACCGACAGCGTGCTGCTCGTTGAACAGGCGTCCAAGGCGTTGAGCATCAGTATGCTCTCATTTCCTGTAGTTGGCGCGCAGATAATCATCTGCCAATTCTTCCAGTCAATAGGCAAAGCGTTTATAGCCATCTTCCTGTCGCTGTCGCGCCAGCTGTTGTTTCTGCTGCCCGGACTGGCATTGCTGCCCGTGTGGATGGGCGTCGACGGGGTGTGGACAAGTATGCCGGTGAGCGACTTCCTTGCCACCGTAGCTGCGGTTGTAATGTTTGTTTATCAAATCCGTAAATTCCGCCGTAAGGCCGCAGTCACCACAATATGAGAAAAAGTTATGGAGAAATAATACGGTTTGCCATTGTGGGCACCGCCAATTTTCTGATAATAATGGCAGTCAGCTGGTTGCTGATGCATCTGTTCAGCATCAATTTCTATGTAGCCAACATTGTGGCATACGTGCTGGCGCTTGTCAACAACTTCTATTGGAACCGCATTTGGGTGTTCCGCTCCACGGAAGGACGCATGGGGCGCCAGGCGTTGATGTTTCTTGCCGCCTACGGCATAGCCTACCTTGTGCAGCTCGGAGTCGTCGCTGTGCTCGTGCAGTGGGTGGGTGTCAACAAGGACCTCGCCAACTTCGTCGGACTTTTCCCGTTTGGGGCTACCAACTTTCTGCTCAACAAATTTTTTGCGTTCAGATAAGTATTGCCTGGACAATATTACTGCTTTTCAGACAGTTCGAGGCTGGTAAAACGCACGAAATGATAGGATGACAAAAAAATATTGAAAATTTGCGCTTGAAAAATTGCACAATTAAAAACTTAGTCGTACTTTTGCAACGCTAAAACAAAAAAGCAACCCGCTTCAGTAGCTCAGTTGGTTAGAGCACCTGACTGTTAATCAGGGGGTCGTTGGTTCAAGCCCATCCTGAAGCGCAAATTTTAAAGCTTCAATAGCTCAGTTGGTTAGAGCACCTGACTGTTAATCAGGGGGTCGTTGGTTCAAGTCCATCTTGAAGCGCAAAAAGTTCCGTAAGCATCGCTTGCGGAACTTTTTTATTTCTAAATAATCGTGGGCAGTGGTGTACCTCCGGCACGCTGACGGCTTGGAGATGCACGGTCCCGGCACGCTCCTGTGTCGCGTACCGGGTTACCGAAAAGTGACGTGCCTCCGGCACGTGCCGCCTCAGCCATCTGTCTGTGCGAGAGTATATCCGATGAGACAGTGCCTCCGGCACGTGCCGCCTCAGCCATCTGTCTGCGCGAGAGTATATCCGATGAGACAGAGCCTCCGGCACGTACCGCCTTAGCCATCTGTCTGTGCGAGAGTCTATTTGTGTAGACCCTTTATTTCCCGATTACAAATTCTACCTCTTTGAAAGCGAAGCGAGGGCGGGAGCCGTCGGGGCGGGCGAGGGTCAGGATGCCGTCGGAAGCCACGTCGGCAATTTCGGCGCAGAACTCTTCGCCGGCTGCGAGATGGTCAGCCGTCCGGTCGGCTACGTTGCGGTAGGTGTGCAACCCGTTGCGGCGGTATAGGCGGCTGAGAAACTCGGCGTGCAGCGACTCGGCATTGTCGGGCAGCGAGTCGGCAAGGCGCAGCAGCTCTTCGGAAAGATGGTGCAGCACATCGGGCAGCGGGGTGTCGCAGCCGATGATTTGGCGTAGTGACACGGGGTTGGGCGCGTCAGACAGGAATTTCTCTTGGTTGATGTTGAGTCCGATGCCCGCTATCGTGTGGTCGATTTTTCCGCCTGACAGCGAGTGTTCCACGAGGATTCCGCAGATTTTGCGGTCGTTCCAGTAAATGTCGTTAGGCCATTTTATGCTTACGCCGTTGTCGATGTAGCGGTCAAGGGTGTGCACCACAGCAAGCGCCACCGCTTCCGACAGCCAGAACTGGCAGCTTGGCTTCACGTTTGCCGGACGCAGCAACATCGACATCGTGATGTTTTTGAAGTCGGCGCTTTCCCACGAGTTGCCCCGCTGTCCGCGTCCTGCGGTTTGGCAGTCGGCGTAGACAACGGTGCCGTGGACAGCACCTTCGGCGTTTTGCGCCAGATAGGTGTTGGTGGAGCGTATCGACTCAAGATGGATGTATGTTGGAGTCATCGCGATTATGATTTTTTTGTAGTGCGGCGCACGGTGCGGCGCGGTTTTTTAGGCGCGTTTGCCGCCTCTTCGATAATTGCGCGGCAATCATAGAGCGCCGCCGCATCCTTGTCCTTCGGAATCTTGTAGTTTTTCTTTTTGTATGAGATATAGACTCCGTAAGGGCCGTTGAGAATTTCCATCTCCGGCTCCTCGTCGAATGTTTTTACCAGACGTTTTTTCTCTGCTTCGGCTTTGTTCTTGATCAGCTCGACCGCCTCGTCGAGGGTGATTGTTTGCGGTGATAGCGTCTTAGGCACCGAGACAAACATTTTGCCGTGCTTCACGTATGGGCCGAAGCGTCCGATAGCCACCGTCACGGTCTCGCCCTCGTAGTCTCCGAGAGTGCGTGGCAGCTCGAAGAGCTTTAGAGCCTCCTCGAGTGTTATGTCGCTTACCGACTGTCCCTTCTGCAGCGATGCAAATTGCGGCTTCTCCTCGCTGTCGGTCGATCCGAGCTGCACGAGCGGTCCGAAACGTCCGATTTTCACCGACACCTCTTTGCCTGTTTTCGGGTCGGTGCCGAGCACGCGTTCTCCCACCTTGTGCTCGAGACGCAGGTTGGAAATTTTTTCCACTTCCGGGTGGAACAGTTTATAGAAATTGGCAATCTCGTCGTTCCATTTTGTCTGACCTTCAGCGATATGGTCGAATTTCTCCTCCACGTTGGCAGTGAAGTTGTAGTCCATGATGTCGGGGAAATATTCCATAAGGAAATCGTTTACCACCATACCCACATCTGTCGGGATGAGCTTGTTTTTCTCGTTGCCGTACGACTCTTCCTTCTTCGTTTCTTTGATTTTGCCGTTTTTCAGCTCGAGCAGGCAGATGTCGTGTTTTGTTCCGGTTTTCTCGCCTTTTTCCACGTAGTCGCGGTTCTGTATAGTAGAGATTGTCGGAGCGTAGGTTGAAGGACGTCCGATGCCCAGTTCCTCGAGTTTCTTTACGAGCATCGCCTCGGAGTAGCGTGGCGGCTGCTGCGTGTAGCGCTGTGTGGCGTCGATTTCATCGAGCGCGAGAGTCTCGCCCTTTTTCAGTTCAGGCAGACGGGTGTCCGACTCCGCGTCGTTTGACTCATCGTCGGACGATTCCATGTATACGTGCAGGAAACCGTCGAATTTGATAACCTCGCCCGTAGCCACAAACTTTTCCTGGCGTCCGCCGATGCTGATTTCGGCGGTGGTTTTCTCCAGTTCGGCATCAGCCATCTGAGTGGCGATGGTGCGCTTCCAAATAAGGTCGTAGAGGCGTTTCTCCTGCGCCGTCCCCGAGATTTCGTGGTGTGAGATGTATGTAGGGCGGATAGCCTCGTGAGCCTCCTGTGCGCCCTTTGCCGTGGTGTGGTAGTTGCGCGCCTTGTAGTATTTGTCGCCGAGCGTAGTTGCGATTTCTTCCTTGATAGTGCCGAGAGCAAGCGACGACAGGTTGACACTGTCGGTACGCATGTAAGTGATATGTCCGGATTCGTAGAGGCGCTGAGCCACCATCATTGTCTGCGACACGGTGAATCCCAGTTTGCGTGAAGCCTCCTGCTGCAGCGTCGACGTGGTGAACGGGGCTGCCGGCGACTTCTTCAGCGGTTTCACTGTCAGGTCGCTGATGCTGAACGTTGCGTTCTTGCATGATTCGAGAAACTCCATTGCCGCCTCTTTGCTTGGCAGACGCTTGTTGAGCTCAGCGCGAATAGGCTGCGCCGCATTGTCGGTGTGGAGCAAAGCCACCACACGGTAGTATTCCTCAGCCTTGAAATTCTTGATTTCCTTCTCGCGTTCCACAATCAGTCTTACCGCCACGCTCTGCACGCGTCCGGCGGAGAGAGCCGGTTTGATTTTTTTCCAAAGCACAGGCGACAGTTCGAAGCCCACGATGCGGTCGAGCACACGGCGCGCCTGCTGGGCGTTCACACGGTCGATGTCGATGCCGCGTGGCGTCTCGATGGCGTGAAGGATTGCGCTTTTGGTGATTTCGTGAAAGACGATGCGTTTTGTCTTTTCCGGCGTCAGACCGAGCACCTCGTACAGGTGCCAAGCGATAGCTTCTCCCTCGCGGTCCTCATCGGAAGCGAGCCAGACCGTGTCTGCCTTTTTCGCTTCAGCCTTCAACTGCTTCACAAGTTCCTTCTTGTCGGCAGGGATTTCATATATGGGTTTGTAGTCGTGCTCCACGTCGATGCTGAAATCCTTCTTTTGAAGGTCGCGGATGTGGCCATAACTTGACATTACTTTGTAGTCGTCTCCCAGAAACTTTTCGATTGTCTTAGCCTTTGCAGGTGACTCGACAATTACTAAATTTTTCGGCATATCAATAATTCTCTCTTGTTTTTGCGCCGCAAAATTAGACAAAAAAAACCACAATGCAACTGATTTTACACCTAAATATATGAAAAAGGGGTCGCCGTATGGTTTCGGCAACCCCTTTTAGAAGGTGTTTATGCGTAGTTTATTATGCAAATTTCGAGAAGTCGGTCTTCTGCATGTCGCCCGAAGCGTTAAACTCTTCGTGGAATGCGAAGGCAGCCTTGAGGGTGTGAGGCGTGTGTCCGCCTTTGCTCAGCTTCAAGTAGTCGCGGAGCAACGGACGGTAGGCCGGGTGTGCGCAGTTCTCGATGATGAGTTCGGCGCGCTGCAACGGATCCTTTCCGCGGAGGTCGGCGATACCCTGGTCGGTGATGAGCACAGCCACAGAGTGCTCGCTGTGGTCGAGGTGTGACACCATCGGCACGATGTTGCTGATTTTGCCCTCTTTTGTGATTGACGGGCAGCTGAAGATAGAGGAACGGCACCGGATTTTCCTGCCCATGTCCATCGCCCAGTCGCCCGAGCCGCCGATACCGTTCATCATCTTGGTGCCCACCACGTGGGTTGAGTTGACGTTGCCGAAGATGTCGGCTTCGAGAGCAGTGTTCATAGAAATCACGCCAAGTCGACGGATAATCTCAGGGTTGTTTGAGATTTCGCCCGGACGGATAAGCACCTTGTCGCGGAAGAAATCAACGTTTTTGAAGAATCGGTCCATCGTCTCGTCGGAGAATGTGAGCGAGCATGTGCTGCTGAAGCGGCATTTGCCCTTCTCCATAAGGTCGAGTACGGCGTCTTGAATCACTTCGGTGTACATGTCGAATTGTGGAATTTCCGGGCTTTCCTCCAAACCGTGGAGCACGGCGTTGGCAATGTTGCCCACACCCGACTGCAACGGCAAGAATTCTTTAGGGATGCGTCCGGCGCGGAGCTCGCCGATGAGGAATTTGCAAACGTTTGCACCGATGCGCATAGTGGTCTCGTCGATAGGCGAGAATCCGTGCACTTTGTCAGTGTTGTAAGTTTTTACGATACCCACGATTTTCGACGGGTCGACCTTCAACACCGGAGAACCGATGCGGTCGCTTGGCTTATAGATGGGAATCTCGCGGCGGTAAGGCGGGTCGAGCGGCATGTAGATGTCGTGCAGACCGCGGATTTCAGCCGGGATATGCTCATTGAGCTCAATTACAATCTTGTCGGCAAGGTGAGCGAGCGAAGGGATGTTGCCCACACCAGGTCCGAGCAGAATTTCGCCGTCGTCGGTCACGTCGCCAGCCTCGATTACCACCATGTCCATCTTGCCGAAGAATCCGTAGCGGAGGTTCTGCGCAAGCTGAGAGAGGTGCATGTCGCAATAGTTGATTTCGTGAGCGTTGAGGCGTGCGCGGGTGTCTTTGCATGACTGATACGGCGTGCGGAAATTCACGGCATCGGCACGTGCAAGTTCGCCGTCGATGTAGTCATTGGTCGAAGCACCTGTAAATACGTTGATTTTGAACGGACGTCCGGCTTCGTGTTCTTTTTTCGCTTTAGCTGCGATTGCAGGAGCGACAAATTTAGGCGTGCCGGCAGCGGTGAAACCAGAGAAACCGACATTGTCGCCGTTGTTCACCAATTCAGCCGCCTGTTCTGCGGTAATAAAAGGAAAAGCCATATCTTTAAGATTAAATGATAATAGTTTTGTTTGTTATTAGTTTCACAAAATTAGACATTAATTTTTATTGCGCAAATATACAGTTGGGAAAATTGGCGGTGGTGGGGCGATTTTTTTAAATGCCGCACTGAAATAAAAAGCGTGCGCGAGCGTTAATATTATGTATGAAGTGCCGGACGGCGACATATTGGACGGTTGTGGTGGCAGTGTTGTGCTCCGTGTTGCTGTCGTGCAGCACGAAGAAAAACACCGCCGGCTCCCGTTTTATGCAGTCGTTCACCACCCGCTACAACGTTTATTTCAACGGAGAGCAGCACTATAAGGAGCAGTTGAAGAAGATGGAGGAGGAATATGAGGACGACTATTCCGACTTTGTCTATGTGCATCCCGCCGAGTCGTTTGCCGACGACAAAGCAACGCATCCGTCGGTGAGTTTCGACCGCACAATCGAGAAGATGCAGAAAGCCATCGCCCTCCATTCCATCCAGAAGAAACCGAAGAAGGACCGCAGCAAGATGCGCGACCCGAAATATCGTGATTATCTGAAGCGTAACGAGTACAACCCGTTTCTCCACAATGCGTGGCGGCTGATGGGCGAGGCGCAGTATCTGAAAGGCGACTTCTCCGCGGCGGCGGCTACGTTTATGTATGTGGAGCGCTATTTCCCGTGGCTTCCGAAACTCGTCGCAGAGGCGAAGATATGGCAGTTGCGCAGCTACTGCGCGCTGGGATGGACAAACGAGGCTGAGAACGTGTTGTCGCGGCTGAAGCAGGACGAGCTTGTGAACAAGCGGCTGCGCACGATGTATAACACGGCTTATGCCGACTTCCTCGTGAAGACGCGCCAATACGACAAGGCGGCGCCTGTGCTGCTTGCGGCGTACAAAGACACTGGCGGCGCACAGAAGACGCGTCTGGCATTTTTGCTCGGTCAGGTTTATGAGGCCAACGGTGACAAGGCAGCCGCCTACCGTATGTTCAAGTCGGTGGCTGGAGCGTCGAGCGCCACCTACCGCACGCAGTTCAACGCCCGCATCAAGCAGAGCGAGGTCTATACCGGACAGAACATCAATTCAGAGGTAAGGTCGTTGCAGCGTATGGCGCGGTTGGACCGCAACAAAGAATACCTCGACCAGATATACTATGCCATAGGCAATCTCTACCTGTCGCGCCGCGACACGGCAAACGCCATAAAAAACTATGTGCTTGCCAATGAGAAAAGCACGCGCAACGGCATCGACAAGGCTATAAACCAGATTACGCTCGGCGGACTCTATTTCGACCGCTATGAATATGACAAGGCGCAGCCTTGCTATTCTGAGGGCGTGGCGCAGCTGCCGGAGGACTATCAGAACTATGCGATGCTGAAGAAGCGCAGCGACGTGCTCGACGAACTGGCTGTCTACTCGCAGAATGTCACGCTGCAGGATTCGTTGCTGGCGCTTTCAAAACTGTCGCCGGAGGAGCAGAAGAAGGTGGCTGACCGATTGGTGAAAGAGTTGAAAGACAAGGAGAAGAAAGCTGCTGAGGAGGCTGCGCTGCAGGCGCTTGCGTCGCGGCCCGACGCTGCCGGAAGCCAGCTGAAGAGCAACACGCAGAACTATACGCTCAACACCGACAAGTCGTGGTATTTCTACAACACTGCCACTAAAAATGCCGGCAAGACGGAGTTTCAGCGCCGCTGGGGCAGCCGTAAGCTGGAAGACGACTGGCGTCGCGCCAACAAGACCACATTCTCTGTCGGCGACTTCAATTCGGAGGCAGACTATGGCGACGACGACAAGCAGAAAGAGATGGTCGACTCGCTCGGCAATCCGCTAAGCGACGAGGAGATTGCCGCCCGTAAGAAAAACGAGGAGCAGCTGGCGCATGAGCAGGATCCGCACTTCCCGGAATACTATCTGGTGCAGATTCCAAAAACGGAGGAGGAAATACAGAACTCTCACAACATCGTGCAGGAGGGACTGTTTAATATGGGCATAATCCTGAAGGACAAACTTGAGGATGTGAATGCCGCCGAAGCCGCGTTCAACGAGCTGCTGACCCGCTATCCCGACAATGTGTATCGCCTTGACATATATTATAATATGTATCTGATGTATGTGCGCTACGGATATGCCGACAAGGCAGAGACATGCCGGCAGAAGATTCTTGCCGACTTTGCCGACACGAAATATGGTATGGCTCTCGCCGACCCGAATTATATCGAAAACCTGCGCAACATGGAGAGCGAGCAGGAGCGGATGTATGAGAAGACGTATGCCGACTATCTTGCAAACCGCAACGCAGCGGTGCATGAGGGGTATCAGGGGATTATGAACCGATATCCGTTGTCGAAAATTATGCCTAAGTTCATGCTTCTCGACGCACTTTCCTACCTCTCGGAGAAGAAATACGACCGTTTCCAGGAAACGCTCAAGGAATTGCTTGTGCGCTATCCCGACACCGACATCACACCGCTCGCCTCGTCGATTCTGAAGGATCTTGCCAAAGGCAGAAAACCGAATTCGGGAGCTGGAGGCAACGTGCGTGGCATGATTTGGT
>OMDM01000695.1_pt1 | contig 12860 bp, 10 predicted proteins | sample 1673801 | NCBI WGS metagenome assembly OMDM01 (sample SAMEA103958127, study PRJEB25191) | human gut metagenome | biome: human-associated habitat [ENVO:00009003]; feature: intestine environment [ENVO:2100002]; material: feces | place: Germany | collected 2013/2015 | reverse complement strand
CGGCGGCAGGTCTCGGAATACCATTATACGCTACGCACAGCAGGACGTTGCCTTTTTGCGCAGCTTTGACCTGAAAGCCATCGTCGTGGCCTGCGGTACCGTGTCCACCACGGCGCTGCCCATCCTACAGGCGGAGGCGGAGGGGTTCCCCATTTTCGGTGTGGTAGACCCTACGGCCCAACAGGCGGTGGACGCCACCCGCAACGGCAAGATCGGCCTCATCGCCACCCGTGCCTCCATCCGCACCGGCGCTTATCAAGCCGCCATCCATCAGCTGCGACCGGAGGCGCAGGTGTCTGCCCTGGCTTGTCCGCTGTTCGTACCGCTGGTGGAGGCCGGGTATGTGGATCACAGCGAGACCGGAAAGCAGCAGGTCACGAAGCTGGTCATTGCCCAGTACCTGACCGAGGTGCGCGAAGCCGGGGTGGACACCCTGATCTTGGGCTGCACCCACTACCCGCTGCTGAAAAGCATGATCGGGGAGTTTATGGGTCCGGGCGTCACGCTGGTGGACCCCGCCATGACCGCCGCCCATCATCTGGAGCGGATGCTCGCCGAGCGCGGACTGCGCGCCAGCCACGAGAACGGGCAGGCACATTTTTACGTCAGCGATGTGCCGGACAGCTTTGTGCAGACGGCAGACCTGTTTCTGGGTGAGTACAAAGGCGGCCCGGTGGAGCAGATCGCCATCGACAAATTCTAAAGCGAAGGACAAACAAACTGTGAAGGAAGATTTCATCATCCGCATCATCGAAAAAGCGGTGGAAGAGGTAGAAGCTAAATGGCAGGAACTAGATCAGCCGGAGGAAATCGAAGAAACAGATAATCTGGAAGAAGCGGAAGATACTAGTGAAGAAGAGGTGGTGGAATCCGCAGAGGAAGAAGAGATTCCGGAATCCGAGGAAGAAACCGAAGAGATCGCATAATGCCAAACACATAGAACTATAAAACCAGCAGACGGTGTGGGAGAAAAACCATGCCGTCTGTTTTTTTATTCAGCAAAGGAGGTTGATAGCCGCAACCATTCGATTTTTTGATTTATTCAGCGGGATCGGGGGATTCCGGGAAGGGTTAAGACGTGCAGGCGGTTTTACCTGTGTGGGACACTGCGAGGTGGATGCTTATGCGGATAAGAACTACCGATTGCTGTTCGACACAGAAGGGGAGTGGTTTTGCAATGACGCAAGAACAATCGAAACTGAACGAATGCCGGACTTTGATCTTTTGTGTGCAGGATTTCCTTGCCAGGCATTCTCTATCGCCGGAAAGCGGGAAGGATTTGCAGATGCCAGAGGAACTCTGTTCTTCGAGATTGCCAGACTGGTTGCAGACAAGCGACCTGCGTATTTCATCCTTGAAAATGTTCCCGGACTGCTTTCGCATGACAAAGGCAGGACGTTTCACACCATCCTCAGTACGTTATCTGAGCTGGGGTACGGTGTGGAATGGAAAGTGCTTAACAGCAAGGATTTTGGAGTCCCCCAATCCAGAAAACGGGTGTATCTTGTCGGATATCTTGATCGAAGATGTGCCGGAAAAATATTACCTTTCCCAGCAGCAAATGGAACGTCTCTTATACAAATCCGAACAGGCAGCCAAGGGAAAAGAGTGTACAGTCCGGAAGGATTAAGCTGTACTTTGACATCGCTGGCAGGCGGTATGGGTGGAAAAACTGGATTGTATGAGATGGGTATTCCCATCAAGGAGAATACCAAGCAGGGATATAAGATGGCGTATCCGGGAGACAGCATTGACTTAGGATATGCAGGCATGAATACCAGAAGAGGGCGTGTGGGGCATCAGATTGCCCATACCCTTACCACAGGAATCCAGCAGGGAACACTTCATTTTGTAGATCTGTCTCCGCCGCCTTTGGTAACAGAGCATTGCAGATGTCTGAACACCAGACAGTCCGGCATCCATAATCACAAAGGGGAATGTTCCGGTGTCTTAAAAGAGGAAGGCGCCAGGGCAGTGCTGACTCCGGGAAGGGAAGAAACCCGGCAGAATGGCCGGAGGATGAAGGAGCCGGAAGAGCCGATGTTCACCATTACTGCCACGGACCGGCATGGAGTTGCCTATCGGGGTAGAATCCGGAGGCTGGTGCCAAGGGAGTGTCTGCGGCTGCAAGGCTTTTATGACTGGCAGATTGACCGCATAGAACAGGAGACTTCGGACAGCCAGCTTTATAAACAGGCTGGAAATGGAGTGACCGTCAACGTGATCGAAGCCATCGGAACGCTTCTTCGGCAGGCAGATACAGAGATCCGGGCAGAGGATGAAAAGACAAAGAGGTAAGGCAGTATGGCAATTGGAATTCAGGATCAGTATTTTGGTACAGAGATTGAGATGACAGGGATCACCAGGCAGAGGGCTGCGGAGAAAGTGGCAGAGCTGTTTGGAACAAGGGCGGTTTGCAATGGCGGATATTATGGGGTCTGGTCTGTGACAGATCAGGAAGGAAAGAAATGGAAGTTCATGTATGATGGGAGCATCTATACGGAACGCAGGGAGCGTGGACGCATGGTTCCTGCCGGAAGAGAATACAGCACCGAGATGGTCAGTCCGAAACTTTCCTATGGAGAAATGGGAAAATTGCAGGAAGTGGTGCGGTGTCTCAGGCATCATGGGGCGAAGGTAAATGCATCCTGCGGGCAGCATGTGCATGTGGATGCTTCCAATCACACCCCAAGAAGCCTTAAAAATGCCATGACCATTATGTATTCCAAAGAGGACATCCTGTTTAAGGCATTGAAGGTGCAGACATCAAGGGAACAGGAGTATTGCCAGAAGGTACGCCCCATTGTGCTGGAGAAGATCCGCCGGATGCCAAACAGCACCATTTCCATGGAAAAGTTGAAACGGGTATGGTATGGGGGCAGGGATGGAAGCCATGATCATTATGACGATACCCGGTACTATGCGTTGAACCTTCATGCAGTGTTTTCCAAAGGAACTTTGGAGTGGAGATGTTTTGAGAGTACCCTCCATGCAGGAAAAGTGCGGGCAAATATCACTTTGGCTCTTGCCATCTCTGCCCAGGCCATCAATCAGAAATGCACCCAGATGCGGAAAACGGAGATCACAGAGAATCCGGCATTTACCTTCCGTACCTTTTTATTGCGGCTGGGGCTCATTGGACCGGAATATAAGAATGTCCGGGAACATCTGCTTGCCAATCTGGAGGGTGACAGGGCATGGAGATATGACCGCAGTACCTATGAATGTTTGAATCGAAATCATCGGGCGGAGGATGCCCGTTAGGAGGTAAGAGATGAAAGAATCCTATTATTTTGCCTATGGCAGCAACATGAACTTAGACCAGATGGTGTACCGCTGTCCGGCAGCTTCCGTAGTGGAGAAGGTCAAGCTGGAGGGATACCGCCTGACCTTCTGTGGCAGGGGGAAAGGATGCGGTGTTGCCACTATTTTGCCGGAAGAGGGCAGCCGGGTGGAAGGGGTGCTTTGGAAGATCACACCGGAGTGTGAAAAAAGCCTGGACTTTTATGAAGGGTATCCCCACCTGTATGGGAAGGAGACTGTTCTTGTTCAGGGAAAGGATGGTGTGAAACGGGAAGTCATGGCATATACCATGAATGCACCCTATAAGGATCAGCCTGCCATCCCCTCGGATCTTTATTTTATGGGAATCGTGGAAGGCTGCCATCAGAATGGGATTTCCAGCCGATCTGTGACCGATGCGCTAAAGCGTACAAGACAGGAAGTGGGAAAGAAAAAAGCCAGTCACAAGAAAACAGAAGTCAGTAGATAACAACGCCGCAGGGGAAATCCTCTGCGGTATTTTTAACGAAAAAAGGAGAATGCAATGAAGAGCAGGAATATCAAAACAAGACTTGCAGCCTTTGGGCTCGCACTGCTCATGGGTCTTAGTCCGCTTGGGAACTTAGCGGATGTCCATGCGGCAGAAACAAAAAATCCGTCAGAGCCAGTGACGGAGAGCGTAGAAATATCTGAAACGGAACAGACAGAGGAAGCTTCAGAAGCTGCGAAACATTTGGTAACAGCAGAAGATATCACGAAAGATATTTCCGACAAGGATTTTATGGCAGAGACTTGTATGGAAGGTATCCATTACAATTCAGAACAAGAGGATGTTACCTTGGAACGTATCGAAGCGGAAGATGGAGGGAGCTACCACCCTGACCAGGCAGGAACCTATATTGCAACCTACTGGGTTGTGCCAAAGGATGCGCGTGACAGCTATTCTGTGAGCAGAAAGATCATCCTGACGGATACGGAAGGGCAGGCTCATACAGAAGAAAATGGCGGTCAGAAACAGAAGGAGGATACGAATTCTGAAGAAGATTCGGAGACGCCTGTGCAGGAGATCCCGGATGTGGAAGTGACGGTATCCGGGGAAGATGCGGATGCACAGGCAGCAAGGGAACTGGAAGAAAAGATTGAGGATGGGGAAGTGATGATGCTTTCCGGTGCGGAAAACACGTTCCGAGCAAAGGAAACCGTACATCTGGAAAAAGGGGAGACCATCTACTATCCAAGTTATATTGGAAATTACTTAACCTGCTGGTTTACGGTCAATGGAAAGATCGCTTACTGTCTGGAATCCCATCGTTCCTCACCGCCGAGTGGAGACTATGTGGCACAGGTACTGGACAGCAATAAGAACTTGCAGAAGGTGCTGTATTATGGTTATGGCGGCGCCGGGGATATTACAGGCAGTTATCTGTCCGGGAAAAGTGCAGAAGAGAAATATGTATATACCCACATCGCAGCCAGCTATGCCTATGCAGGTGAGGCAGGATTTACAGGATGTAAGTATGAAGATCTGGTAAACGCAGGCGTGATCGCCTATATTGACCACCTGTTTGCTATGGAAGAGCCGCCGAAGGGGGAAATCTCCCTTTCCAAGACTTCTGTAAAAGCAGTCCGAAATGGAAATGTACAGAAAACACCGGATATCACATTGTCCGGGGATCACCGAAACTACATTTCAGTCAATGTACCAAAAGACATCACCATTTATAACAAGACAAAGGGAACTTCCGCAGAGAATGGTGCGCTGAAGATCTATGGCGGGGATACCTTTTATTTGACTGCCCCAATGCTTCATACCGGAAACTATTCCTCCGGGGAACTGCATGGTTCTGTAGGGGAAACCTGGAGAACGCTGGTATTATCCACAGGAAACAGCAATCAGGACATTGGAGTCTTTGAATCGGAGAAAGCCAATCCGGTAAGTTTTACGGTAGACTGGCTGGAGATGACAAGGATCGAGCTTTTCAAACAGGATGCGGATACCAAGAATCCTTTAGACGGTGCAGTGTATGGCATTTATACAGACAGCAAGTGTGAGCATCTTTTGATGGAAATGCCAGTCACCGGGGAAGAGGGAAAAGCAGTCAGTGATTATTTTGAGGCAGCCATCAAAACAGTATATGTGAAGGAGATCAAGGCTCCAGACAAGTATGCACAGAGTGATGTGATCCATAAGGTGGATGTGGAAGCCGGAAAGACGGTCACCATCTCAGCAACCGATGAGAGGGTGAAAGGTGCTGTCCATATCCAAAAGATCGATAAGGAGACACAGGCTTTTCTTCCCCAGGGAGATAGTTCCCTTGCCGGGGCTGTGTATGGTCTGTATGCCAGAGAGGATATCGTCCACCCGGATGGAAAGACGGGGGTTCTGTTCAAAAAAGACAGCCTCATCGCACAGGGCGTGATCAAGGAGGATGGTACCTTAGATTTTTCCAAATTGTATCTGGGGAAAATGTATGTGAAAGAGATCACTCCGCCGGAAGGCTATACGGTAGATCCAACAGAGTATGAGGTGGACCTTGCTTACGAAGGACAGGAAGTGGCAGAGGTAACCAGGGACCTGACGGTACAGGAACAGGTGAAAAAGCAGGCGTTCCAGCTGATCAAGATCAGCGAAGATGGAGACCAGACAGAAACAGACCTTGTGGAAGGAGCAGGTTTTAAGGTGTATCTGATCAGCAGCCTTTCCAAAGTAGAGAGTGGGGAATTACAGCCATCCAATGGGGATCAGTTTACTGCGGAAGATTTCCGAGGTTATGATTTCAGTAAGGAAGAGGTGGCAGTGACCTATGTGGATGGCAAGGCTGTCCCAGTACAGGAGCTTATTACAGATAAAAAAGGATATGCTCTCAGTCCAGAGCTTCCGTATGGTCTTTATGTGGTAGAGGAAAGCACCGTACCGGAGAACTTGAAAGCCATCGATCCGTTTTTGGTGAAGGTTGATGAGGACAGCAGAGAACCGATGGTATGGCGTGTGTTCGATGACCGTCCGTTTGAGTTTTTGTTAAAAATCGTGAAAAAGGATGCACAGACAGGCAATCCGGTTTTAAAAGCAGGAGCTTCCTATAAAATCTTTGACATGGAAAAAGAGGAATATGTAGAGCAGACGGTATTCTATCCGAAGAAAGAGACCATCAGCGTTTTTAAGACCAATGAGGAAGGCTATCTGGTAACACCGGAAGAATTGAAATGTTCTACTTACCGGATCGAAGAAGTGAAAGCACCGGAAGGGTTTGTAAGACAGGGATATGAGAGTTCCTTGTATGAAGGGGAAAAAGTAATTTCTCCATTGGAAGTGACCGGAAAAGGCAGTTACAAAGAGAACCCGAAAGAGGGAATCGTGATCACGGTTTCTTCCGATACCGCCCATCAGATCGATCCCGATACCGGGGCAGTCATCGTGGAAGTCGAGCAGCCAAACGATGAGCAGGTGGGAAGCCTGACACTGACCAAAACCGGGGAACAGCCAGTGGAAGTGAAGGGGGATTCCCTGCTTGCAAAGGCAAAGAGACTGGCAGGAAAGATCAAAGATGCAGTGACCGGAGAGGATACCGATACCGGAGTGTTCCATGATTTTGTCTATGAAGAATCCGGTGTGGAAGGGGCAGCCTTTGAACTGTATGCCAAGGACACCATTTATTCCCCGGACGGAGCAAAGGATGAGCAAGGCAATCCGGTCATCCGTTATGAAAAAGACGATCTGGTGGCAACTTTAGTGACCGATTCAGAAGGAAAGGCAGTGGTAAATAATCTTCCATTGGGTTCTTATTATCTGAAAGAAACGGTGGCAGGTGACCATTTCGTATTGAACCCGGAACAGAAAGAATTTACCCTGACCGTAGAGGATGATACTCAGGCAGTTGTTTATGAAGGGGTTGCTTATAAAAATGAGCGACAGAAGATTTCCATTTCTGTAGAAAAGAAGGATGCAGTCACAGAAGAGAAGCTGGAAGGCGTGATCTTTGGATTGTATGCCAAAGAAGATATCCTCTCCCAGCAGGGTGAGGTTCTTGTGGAAAAGGACACTCTGCTGGAGAAGAAAGCAACGGATGAGAAGGGACAGCTTACCTTTGACAGCGACCTCTATCATGGGAAATATTATGTAAAAGAGGAAGTGAGAAAACCGGGATATCTTCCAAATGAAGAAATCTGGGAGATGGATGCCTCTTACACAGACCAGAACCTTGCAGAAATCAAGCTGACAAAAGAAGTGGAAAACCAGCCGACTGAGAGCCAATTTACGAAAACCGATGCAACAACCGGGGAAGAACTGGAAGGCGCGAAGCTTCAGATCATCGATAAAGAGGGCAACATCGTAGAAGAGTGGATCAGTGCAAAAGAACCACACGTAGTTTATGGACTGCCAGAAGGAACGTATATCCTTCACGAAGAACTGCCGCCTTATGCAGAGGGCTATGTATCTGCAGAAGATATCGAGTTTGAAGTAAAAGAAGATGGCAGTGTGACCAAGGTGGAGATGAAGGATGATTATTCCAAAGTGGAAATCTCCAAAACAGACCTGACTACCGGAGAAGAACTGGAAGGAGCCAAGCTTCAGATTTTAAATAAAGAGGGTGAGATTCTGGAAGAGTGGGTAACGGATGGAAAGCCTCATCTGGCAGAGAAACTTCCGGTAGGGGAAGAGCTGACTCTGCGTGAGATCACAGCGCCGGAAGGCTATGAGATTGCAGAAGATGTGAAATTCACATTGGAAGATACCATGGAAATCCAGAAGGTGGAAATGAAAGATGCAAGAACACCGGAAACACCGGGTGTACCGCAGACAGGGGATGACCACTGGAAACCAATCCTGCTGTTTGTTCTCCTGGGAGCATCAGCAGCCGGACTCATGGCAACCATGATTTATAAGAAGAAACATGGAAAGACAGAAAAAGCAGATGAAACGAAAAAAGAAGAGTAGGCTGTGGATTCTGCAGGTGATGTTGTGTGTCATCTGCATAATGAGTGCAGCGTTGCTTTATTATGATTTTGTTATCATCCCCCGGCAGAACCGGGAACTGGTGGAGGACTTAAAATCCCACTTCCCGGAGGAATTTCCTCCGGGCGGGGGCTCTCCAACACAAAAAGAAGAACAGGCTGGAAGAGAACTGGAAGTGCCTGCCGTTGACTTTCGCTCCCTCCAGAGTCAGTATCCGGATGTTCGGGGCTGGCTTACGATCCAGGAGAGTGGCATCGATTATCCGGTACTGCAGAGCAGCCCGGAAGAACCGGAGTATTATCTGCCGAGGGATTACCGGGGAAACTACGACATCAATGGAAGTTTGTTCCTCCAGGCAGACTGTATTCTGGGAGAATCGGGAAATCTGACCATCTACGGTCACAACATGAACAGCGGGGCAATGTTCGGGAATCTGGATCAGTACGCCTCCTATGATTACTGGAAAGCACATCCCAGGGTGTTCTTTCAGACACCGGGAGGGATGGAGGAGTACCGGATAGCGGCAGTTTTGAAAGCCGATGTGTCCATGTTCGACTTCCAGAGGACATCTTTTCAGAGTCCACAGGAATTGGAGGCTTATGTAGCGCAGGCAAAAGCGCTGTCGTTGTTTGAAACAGGGGTAGATGGCATAGGTTGTGAGAAAACTCTGACGCTGGTGACCTGCTCTTATGAGTGGAAACAAGCCCGGAACATCCTTGTGGCAGTAAAAACAGGAGCTTAAAGGGGAAAAAGTGTTCAACAGTGGGAACTTTCTTCCGGTCTCTGGATATCTCCAGTACGCTTCGGAGTCAGTAATGTCAGAAAGTGTTCAAAAGTACCCCAAAAGTGCAGAATATGAGACAAGCTGCAGGTAAGAAGTGGCACTACGGAACAAAAAGTGTTCGAAGTTTATGGATGTGCAACGGATCGTGGCGGCTTGTGTAGTCTTGTAGTGTTGGGAAAGTGTTCGAAGATGGGCGCTTTTCCAGCTCTTTGGTGGCTTTTTGGAACTGAAGTTGCCGGGAAGTGTTTGAAAGCACCCGAAAAGTGCAGAATATGAGACAGGGCTGCATGAAAAGGACAGTACCATCATACACAAAAGTGTTCGAGGATGTAGGATGTACAACGAAATGTGGCGTGATGTAGTGTCAGAAAGTGTTTAAAGACTGGGACTTTTGCAGCTATCTGGATGTATCTGCCATCTATCTGGAATGTGTTTTTTAAGCGAAAATCTGAGAGTATAATGAAAATGTAAAATCGGATATAAAACTTAGAAAATGTGAGAAATAGTGCTTGAATTGTAACGACAAAAGCGTTACAATATAAGAAACAAGGAGGTGTGATCATGGAAAAAACAGCAACATTAAACTTAAGAGTAAACCCAACTGTCAAAGAGCGGGCAGAAAAAGTATTGTCTCAGTTAGGTGTTCCTATGTCAACAGCGATTGATATGTATTTGAATCAAATTTCTCTTACAGGTGGAATTCCATTTTCTGTTTCTTTACCAAAAGCACCAGTATCGATTCATGCAGATGCCATGACAACAGAAGAAATCCATCAGAAATTGGAAAAAGGTTACAATGATATAGCTGCAGGAAGAGTGCAAAATGCAGCAGAAGCGTTCGCAAAATTCAGGGAGAATCATTGATATGAAACACTATACGGTTGAGATTACAAATGAAGCATTGGCTGATATGGAGCAGTTATATAATCACATCGCTTATGTTCTTCAGGCACCAGAAAATGCGATGGATCAATACAACCGGATTGCAGACGCTATTTTAACATTGGATACTATGGCTGAGAGAATCCGTATTATGGAATCAGAGCCGGAACGAAGCAAAGAGATGAGAAGATTGTTGGTAGACAATTATTCGGTCTTTTTTGTAATCCAGGGAGATAAGGTGATTGTAACAGATGTACTGTATAGTGCATCAGATATTGAAAGCCGATTAAAAGGTTAAATGAGAAAATTAAACAATATATAAAACATCAGGCAGGATATGTTCCCGTAAAAAGGAAGGTGTCCTGCCTTTTTGCATGAAAGAGAGGGAATTCATATGAGAAAATTTTATACAGCAGAAGCAGTAACAGAAGGACACCCGGACAAATTGTGTGACCAGATTGCAGATGCAATCTTGGATGTGTGTCTGAAACAGGATGAACAGTCCAGAGTAGCATGTGAGGTGCTTGCTACGAAAGGAACGATCATTGTGGCAGGGGAAATCACCAGCACCTATGAACCGGATGTGTTTGCAGTTGTGCGAAAAGTACTGTCTGACGTGGGTTATTCCAGTGAAGGGATTGCAATGGACACTTTTGTCCATCGACAGAGTCCCGATATTGCAGGGGCAGTCGATACTTCAAAAGAACGAAGGGAAGGAGTGTCTGACAATCAGATAGACTGGTTCCAAGGGGCAGGGGATCAGGGTGTGATGATCGGATATGCCTGTGATGAAACGAAGCAGCTCATGCCTATGCCTGTGGTGCTGGCCAATCGGATTGTCCGGGAATTATCTGCCTGCAGACAAAGCTCTTATATTCAGGGGATCTTACCGGATGGGAAAGCCCAGGTGACCGTAGAATATGAAAATGGGAAGCCTGTCCGACTGGATAGTGTGGTAGTGTCCTGCCAGCATACGGAAGAAAAAGATTTGAAAAAGCTGGAAGCGGAGATCCGAAAGAAGGTGTTATTGCCGGCGCTTCGTCCCCTGCCACCGGATGAGGAAACCAAGATTTATATCAATCCATCGGGGCGTTTTGTCTGTGGAGGACTGGATGCAGATACGGGGCTGACTGGAAGGAAGCTGATGGTAGACAGTTATGGAAGCATGGTTCCCCATGGCGGTGGTGCATTTTCCGGAAAGGATTGTTCAAAAGTGGATCGTTCAGCAGCCTATATGGCTAGATATATCGCCAAGAATATCGTAGCTGCGGGGCTTGCCAGCAAGTGTCAAGTGTCTTTGGCTTATGCAATCGGAGTGGCACAGCCAGTTATGGTGCAGGTGGACACGTTTGGTACGGGAAACGTGTGTGCGGATGACTGTCTGGAGCTGGCAATCCCGCTGGTGTTTGGGCTGACTCCGAAGCAGATCGTGGATACCCTGCGCCTTACCCGTCCTATTTTCCGACAGACTGCAGCCTTCGGGCATTTCGGAAGAAAAGAGTTTCCGTGGGAGCGCACCGATAAGGTCGAGGCTCTTCGCAATGCAGTGATCTGATGGCTTGGGTTACTGAAGAAGAATATCAGGCAGCCAAGCAGGTGAGAGCCTACGAGTATCTGCAGACATACCAGCCGGGGAGATTGAAAAAAACACGGACAAGAAATGAATGGCAGCTTCAGGAACATGACAGTTTCAAAATCAATGAGATTACCAGCAAATGGCATTGGAAGTCCAGGGGTATTGGTGGAATGTCGGCTCTCCGGTTTTTGATGCAGGTAGATGGCATGGGATATACGGAAGCAGTAAAAATCTTGTGTGAGCAGACGCCTGTGTATGTTTCCAGAGCAGAACCAGCCCCCAGGAAGAAGCCCTTTTCCCTGCCTTTCCCCAACGACAGTTTTTACCGGGTACGGAGATATTTGAACCAAAGGGGAATCCGGGATGAGGTACTGGATTATTGTGTGCAGCTGGGAATCCTGTATGAGAGCGCCCCCTACCATAACGCTGTTTTTGTTGGCATGGATGAACAGGGAGAAGCAAAGTATGCGTTTCTGCGTGGGATTTATGACAGCCGGGGAAAGAGCTTTCGAATGGAACAGGAAGGAAGCAACAAACAGTATAGCTTTTGTGTTCCGCCTTTGGGGAAAAGCCATCGGGTAGCGGTGTATGAAGCCTGTATTGATGCCCTTGCCCATATGACGCTGGAAGATGGACGAACCGATAAGTATCGCCTGTCTCTGGGTGGAATCGCAGCGCCGAAAGAAGGCGCGGAACGAGCAACAAAAAAGATGAAGCGCCCGGATGCATTGGAATATTTTCTGAAAGAGCATCCGGAGGTAACAGAAATTGAGCTCTGCACCGATAACGATTTTGCCGGGCGATGGGCATGTGCGCAGTTAAAAGAGCAGTATGAGGAAAAATATACCGTAGTTTGTAACTTACCACAGATGGAAGGTGCAGACTATGGAGACCTGGCAAAACAGGCGATGGAAAAACAGAAGAAACAGCAAAAGGAAAGAGGCAGGTGAGGCAAATGGAAGATACGATCAAAATAGAATTATTGACACCGCTGACAGGAACCTTTCTTCCCAATGAGATGGAACAAGATTGGGAAGAAGAGGATTACAATGACTTTGAAGAAGAGCAGGTATTTTTTGAAGGAGATGATTTAACGGAGTATGCTTCTGTGATTCAGGAAAAGATTGCAGAATACAACCGTGTCGGACATGACGATGATAGGACCGATAATCTGATGGATTATTTTGACGGAAGTGCTGCCATTAAAGAAAAAGTAGTGTCCGCAGTTCCATCGGTGAAAGAATCGGATGGTGTGTTATATGGCTGTACAACTTTAGAATTGAAAGAGTATCTGGAGGCGGAAGAATTATCGGAACTGTGTGAATATCTCACCGGACAATATAGTGATGGATGGGGAGAAGGCTTTGAACAGCAGGAGATTC
>OMDM01000694.1_pt1 | contig 12861 bp, 9 predicted proteins | sample 1673801 | NCBI WGS metagenome assembly OMDM01 (sample SAMEA103958127, study PRJEB25191) | human gut metagenome | biome: human-associated habitat [ENVO:00009003]; feature: intestine environment [ENVO:2100002]; material: feces | place: Germany | collected 2013/2015 | reverse complement strand
GGCTGAATTTGACAGCAGAAAAGCACAGATTGCAAAGGTTTATGAAATCTATCAGACAAAGCTTAAAACAGCCGACGCAATGGATTTTGACGATATGCTGTGCAATACCGTAAAGCTTTTTGAAACAGCACCCGATATACTTGACTATTACAGAAATCAGTTCAAGTACATCATGGTCGATGAGTATCAGGATACTAACAAGGTGCAGTATAAGTTTGTAAGCCTGCTTGCAAGCAAATACGGAAACATCTGCGTTGTCGGTGATGATGACCAGAGTATCTACAAATTCCGTGGTGCTACAATCGAAAATATTCTTTCTTTTGAAAATACATTTAAGAACGCAAAGATGATTCGCCTTGAACAGAATTACAGAAGTACACAGAATATCCTCAATGCCGCTAACGAGGTCATCTCAAATAACACAATGCGTAAGGGTAAAACTTTGTGGACCGAAAACGGTCAGGGCGAGAAAATTAAGGTACATACAGCCGAGAATGAGCGTGACGAGGCTAATTTCATTGCTCAGACCATTCTTGACGGTGTTGCCGACGGAAGAAAATATTCCGACTATGCAATTCTTTACAGAATGAATGCCCAGTCAAACGCAATTGAGCAGGCTTTGTCACGAAGCGGTGTTCCGCACCGTGTAATCGGCGGTCACAGATTCTATGACCGTGAAGAAATTCGTGATATGGTTGCATACCTCCAGGTTATAAATAATCCTCATGATGATGTCAGACTTTCAAGAATTATCAATGTTCCTAAAAGGGGAATAGGTGCGACAACCGTTTCCCATGCCGCAGACATTGCCGCAGGACTCGGCGAAAGCATTTACGATGTAATCAAAGAGGCGGAAAACTATCCGCAGCTTTCTCGTGCCTCTGCAAAGCTCAAAGCTTTTGTTGCACTTATTGACGGACTTATTGAAGCCGAGCAGAGCGGCGAATATTCTCTTGCGGAATTATATAACCTTGTGATTGAACACACATCATACGAACAGTATCTTAAAACCGAAAAGGACAACCCTGAAGTTCGTATTGAAAACATCGAAGAACTTTCTTCAAATATCGTCAAGTTTGAAGAGGACTACGGCGATGAGGCAGACCTCTCTGCATTTCTTGAAGAAATTTCTCTCCAGACCGATATTGATAACTACGATGCAGATGCAGATACCTGCGTAATGATGACATTACATTCGGCAAAGGGACTTGAATTTCCTGTTGTATTCATCGCAGGCATGGAAGAAGGAATGTTTCCGTCCGTTGCAACAATGATGAATCCCGATGAACTCAACGAAGAAAGGCGACTTGCTTATGTCGGAATTACAAGAGCAAAGGAAATTCTCTATTTTACAAAAACAAATTCGAGAATGCTGTTCGGTTCAACAAGCTATAATAAGGGCTCAAGATTCTTAAACGAGATTCCCGATAATCTTCTTGAATACAGCGGCGGAAGAAAGCAGATGTTCACACAGGCGACTTCCGGGTTTGCATCGGGAACAGGTGAAAAAGTTTCTGTCGGCAAATCATCGGGTAACTCGTATTCACCGAATAAATCATTTGGATTTACAAAACCTCCTGTTAAGAGCGGTGCTGTATTCAATGTAGGAGATTGTGTTCAGCACAAGGTGTTTGGCAAGGGTATGGTAATGAAAGCCGAGAAAATGGGCAATGATACTATGCTTGAAATTGCCTTTGACAAAGCCGGCACAAAAACTCTTATGGCGAACTATTGCAGTAATATGAAAAAAATCTGAGGTGATTAAAGTGCTTATATCATCAAAAAAGGTTCTGTGTCTTGTAATTTCTGCGTTGACAGCTTTTTCTGTGTGCCTTACAGGTTGCGGAAAAGACACGCAGTCTTCTGTATCTGCTACAGAGAAAACAACTGCCGTGGCTGCTTCACAGCCTGTAACAAAGGCGGCAACCTCCGATGAGCAGACACAAGAACCCACATGGAACTATTCCGAACTTAAAAGAAAATCTTCCGATATTTCCGAAAATCTTGACGCAATAATAACCGATAACAAATTCAGGGGAACGGTTTATGTCAAAATTGGAAATGCTCTTGAGTATATCGGTACTAACGGATTTTCCGATAAGGACAGGCACACAAAGAATTCTACGGACACATGCTTTAGAATTGCTTCGCTCACGAAGCAGTTTACTGCTGTTGCGGTTATGCAGCTTGTTGAGGAGGGAAAGCTTTCACTTGATGATACAATCGACAAATATTTTCCGTCATATAAATACGGCAAAAAAATCACCGTTAAAAACCTGCTTACAATGACAGCGGGCATAAAGGATTACATCAACAAAGACGGCGATACAAATACTTATGCATACAACGAATCTCAGCTTGAATATAAGGTTTCAGCCGAAAATTCCGCAAAGAAAAATAAAAAAGCCGTAATGGACTGGATACTTGATCAGGAACTTAATTTTGAACCCGATGAGAAGTATATGTACTCAAACAGTGCTTATTTTCTTCTCGGTGATATCATTGAACAGGTCAGCGAAAAATATATTAAAGAGAATATTCTTAAACCGTCGGGAATGATGAACACAGGCTTTGAGGGCACAGATAAGCTCGCTGTAGGATATCAGGATATTTACGATAATGCGTGGACATTGTATCCCGGAGTAGGATATTCTGCAACAAGTTTAACTTCCAATGTTCCCGATTTACTCAAATGGGTTGACGCTCTTTGTACAAACAAGCTCATTTCGGAAAAATCTTTTAAAGAAATGACAACGCCGTACAAGGGTAACTACGGTTACGGCTTTGTTGTGTCAAAAGACAGCAATATGATTTCTCACACAGGAAAAATCGACAAGTATAATGCCGCTCTCGCTTTTACAAAAGACGAAAATCAAATTTATATAGCACTTTCAAACTATTCAAACAGCAGTCCAATTAATCTGTTTAATAACATTCAGAAAACACTTGCCCCGTTTTACGGTTAATTTTCGGCTGTTAATCACCAAAAATCAAAACCTCCATAAAATGTATTGTTACAGTGCATTAATTGAACTGTCAATACTTTTACGGAGGTTATTTTTATGTCAGATGTACCTTTCTGTTCCTCAGAAAATGCATGCACCGAAGGCGGCGAGCAAACTAACGGTTGTGAACCTGTTTGTATCAATGTTTCACGAATCTATGACAGTTGCGGAGCAAAAGATTGCCTTTCAAATCTTCCTGTTATGTTTACCGAAGCAAACCAGAAAATTATTGATGGGGCTTGTTCCGTAAAGATAAGTAATGTGCGCATAATTACATCTACGGTAGAGGTTGAGCCTGTTGCATTCCATCGTGGCTTTTATTCGGTTGATATGATGTACTATTTTGCCGTCACCGTTGAAGCCTATACAGCCGCAGGTGCGATTCCCGAAACTGTCACAGGTCTTGCAATGTACGGCAAAAGAGTTGTGCTTTACGGCGGTGAAGGCTGCGTAAAGTCTTTCTCCAGTGACAAAGATGTTGTTTGCGATACATCAGATTCGGATTGTCCGTGCAAATATCCCTATTGCCTGCCGAGAGCAACGGTTCAAATTTCAAATCCAATGGCATTGTCTGCAAATCTACAGGATTACAATAATGCGAATCCGATAACTGTTTGCAGAACATTTCCGAATTGTGTTATTGATTACCTTGACGGAGAACCTGCACAGCCTGAAACACAGCGAGTGCTTGTTACAATCGGTATTTTTACGATTACAAGGCTTGAAAGAGATGTACAGATTATGATTCCGTCCTATGATTTTTGTGTTCCCCGCAAGGAATGTCCGTCAGCGCCCGATGATCCGTGCGAAGTTTTCAGTAAAATTGATTTTCCTACAGACTCATTCTTCCCGCCGAACGCAATACACCGTGGCGACCGTGACTCTTCTCATACATCTTCTTTTAAATGCGGTTGTGAAAACTGATTATGCAGAAAAACGGGGCTGATTTCAGTCCCGTTTTGTTATGCTATTTTGAAATTGTTTCATAAAGTAATTTTATTCCGCTTTCAATTTTTACATCTTTTATTCCCGAAAAGCTTAACACAATCATATTTTCGGCTTTGTTGAACTGCATAGTTTTAATTAATGCGTCGTCAATTTTCTTTATAACAGAATCGTCAATCGTTTTATCCTTAAAAATCAGCGAAACATAAAGCGAAGTTTCGTTAAACACAATTTTAACGGAGGTTCCGAAATATTTCTTTATGTTTGAAAGCATAAGGTTGCTTTTTTCAAGATAAATTCTTCTTGCTTTTCTCAGATGAACATCAAGCTTACCGTTATTAATATACTTTGCAAGGGCAATTTGTTCTGTTTTTGATGCTGTCTGATTTGTGTATTTTTTGATTTTGTTGTATTCATCTGTGAGTTTTTGCGGAAGAACCATATAACTGATTCTGACAGAGGGAAGAAGTATCTTTGAAAAAGAGCCGAGATAAACCGTGTTTTCGGTATCATAATTCTGTACGCACGGCATAGGGTGCGTACTGTATCGAAGTTCACCGTTGTAATCGTCCTCAATAATCAAAACATTATTTTCTTTTGCCCATTTGATTATCTCAAGTCTGCGTGTAACAGGCATTGTAATGTTGCTGTTTACGGTAAAATTAGGATTTATAAGAATTATATCGGGCTTGATTTCTTCAAGTGAATCAATACAGGCTCCGTATTTATCACATCTGAAATATTTGATGTCATAACCGTGACTGTTGAACACATATTCACTCTGAATGTAGCTGTAATCCGCAAGTGCGATTTTCTTATTATTGCCGAGAAGTGAACAGAGTATGTGCAAAAGCGTCTGAGTACCTGCTCCGACGATAATATTTTCGTATGAGGTGTTTACACTTCGTGTGCCGAGGCTGTATTTTTGCAGAGCATTTCTCAGAATTTCTTCACCCTGTTCTTCACCGTAGGAAGTGAGCAGATAGTTTTGATTTAAAACTTCTTTAACATATTTTTTCCATTCGTTTATGTTGATTATACCGTCATCAATGCTTTTACTGCTGAAATCATATTCATAGTATCTTTTTGTTTTGTTGGTATTTGAAGACATTTTATCGCTTTTTGACGGTGTACCGCTGAACTGTGCCTCAACATAATATCCGCTTCGTGGCCTGTTTGATATATATCCCTCTGCACACAACTGTTCATACGCTCCGTTGACAGTAGTTTTTGAAACATCAAGGTCGGTACTCAATCGCCTTATTGACGGAAGCTTTGTTCCTTTTTTCAGACTTCCCGTTTCAATTGATTTTCTGACCGACATATAAATCTGCCTGTAAAGCGGAGTTTTGTCTTTTTTATTGATAATTATAAAATCGTACAGCATAACATCACCTACCGTATTTTAACATTTTGAAAATATTATTGCAATATCAGTGTATTACGGTTGAAATTGTTTCCGTTAAAATGTATAATTATATGGTATGGCATAAAGTCACTGAAATGGCATAAAATACTAATTGCAGAGGGGATTTTACAATGAATGCTATGGCTGATAAATTTTTTGACAGTATAAAAGGGAAAAAAGTTACTTTTATCGGAATCGGTACAAGCAATCTTCCGCTTATAAAACTTTTTGTTGAAAAGGGTGCAAAAGTTACTGCTTGCGATAAGAAGAATTTTGAAGATTTGGGACAGAACGGTATTAAGGCTAAAGAGTACGGTGCAGAACTTTTACTCGGTGAAAATTATCTTTCCGAGATTGATGCCGATATCGTTTTCAGAAGTCCGGGCACACCTTTTTATAAGGATGAGCTTGTTGCGCTTCGTAACAAGGGCGTTGTTCTTACATCCGAAATGGAAGTTTTCTTCGACCTTTGCCCGTGCAGGATTATTGCTGTGACAGGTTCTGACGGCAAAACAACCACAACAACGATTATTTCGGAATTTTTAAAGGCGGCAGGTTTTAATGTACACCTTGGAGGTAATATCGGCAAGCCGCTTCTTCCTGAGATTGAAAGCGTGAATGACGATGACTGTGCAGTAGTTGAGCTTTCAAGTTTTCAGCTTATCTCTATGAGAAAGAGTCCGGATATTGCCGTGGTAACAAACCTTGCTCCTAACCATCTTGATATACACAAGGATATGCAGGAGTACATTGATTCAAAGAAAAATATCATTCTTCATCAGAATGCTTTTTCAAAGGCTGTTCTCAACCTTGATAATGAGATTACAAACGGCTTTTCCGACAGCGTAAGAGGTCAGCTCGCAAAGTTCTCAGTAAAAGAAAATGTTTCAAACGGCGCTTTCCTTGACGGTGATACAATCTGCTATAATGACTACGGAAAAATTACCCGTATTATGAACATTCATGACATCAAAATTCCCGGTATGCATAATGTAGAAAATTATCTTGCCGCTATTTCAGCCGTGTGGGGACTTGTTGATGCAGAAACAATGGTAGCCGTTGCAAAGACTTTTGTCGGTGTTGCTCACCGTGCAGAGTTTGTAAGAGAGGTTGACGGTGTTAAGTATTACAACGATTCAATTGCGTCAAGTCCTACAAGAACCGCACTCGGCACACTTTCGCTTTACAAGCAGAAAATCTGCATTATTGCAGGCGGATATGATAAGCATATTCCTTATGAGCCGCTCGGACCCGTGATCAACGATAAAGTAAAACTTCTTATTCTTCTCGGCGATACTGCCCCGAAAATTGAAAAAGCCGTTAAAGAGGCTTCAAACTATGATGCAGATGAAATTGAAATCGTCAATGTAACAAATATGGAAGAGGCTGTAGCTGTTGCCCGTGAGCGTTCAACAAAGGGGGATATTGTTTCGCTTTCACCCGCAAGTGCAAGCTTCGGACTTTACAAGAATTTTGAAGAAAGAGGTAATCACTTCAAGTCAATTGTCAACGCTTTGAAGTAAGATATACAATGAACACAAAAGAACTTATTTTTGAACTCTGTTGTGCAACGGGTGTGTCGGGCAGGGAAGAACCCGCTTTGTCTGTTGCCGAAAAGTTTTTATCGGACTACACGGATGACATAAAGATATCAAACGGCAGTCTTATGGCTGTTTGCGGTAACAAAAATTCAGATAAAACCATATTGCTTGACGCTCACATTGACCGCATAGGATTTATGGTTACCGAAATAAATGAAAACGGATTTGTAAAAGTTTCTCCGTGCGGAGGAATTGACGCAAGAACTCTTGCCGATACTCTGCTTTGTCTGCAGAACAATCCTGATGTAACAGGTGTTGTATGCTGTATGCCTCCTCATCTTTCCGACGGAAAAGAGGACAAGGCTATGCCAACCGACAAAATCTGGGTTGATTTCGGTCTGCCGTATGATGAAGTTAGTAAACTCATTTCATTCGGTGATATGCTGACATTTGCCTCAAAGCCGGCAAATCTTTTGAACGGCAGAATTGTTGCGCCTTGCCTTGATAACAGATGCGGTGTTGCGTCACTTATAAAGTAATTATCCTTTTAAGCTCTCAGGAAGAAACATTTGGCACAGGCGCTAAAACAGGTGCTTTTTCAGTTGAAGCAGACGAGTCGATTGTTGTTGATGTAAGTTTTGCATCTCAGCCGGATGTTTCAGGGTTCTATTCTTCAGTTGAACTCGACAAAGGACCAATGATTTGCATTTCTTCACTTCTCAACAAAGAAATGAGCAAATCGCTTGAAAGCGTTGCAAAGAATAAAAATATACCGTATCAGCTTGAACCGATAGCAGGCAGAACAGGTACAAATGCCGACCATATTTCAATCAGCGGAAAAGGTGTAAAAACTGCTGTTGTATCAATCCCACAGCGATATATGCATACACAGAATGAAGTTATTTCTGTAGCTGATGTTGACAATACGGCAAAGCTTATTGCCGAATACATTAAATGCGGAGGTGCTTTCAATGATTGACATAAAATTGCTTGAACAGCTTTGCCTTTGCAACGGTATTTCGGGTGATGAGGGGAATGTTCGCAATCTTATAATTAACGAGATTAAAGACTGTGCCGATGATATTAAAACAGATAATCTTGGCAACCTTATTGTGTTTAAAAAGGGAAAAAAGTCTGCAAAAAGCAAACTTATGGTGTCGGCACATATGGATGAAGTTGGTCTTATGGTAACGGATATAACATCTGACGGTTACCTTAAATTTGACGAGGTCGGCGGAATTGACAGAAGAGTTCTTCCCGGTAAGCGTGTATGTGTTGGCAGAAACGGTCTTAACGGTGTAATCGGTGTGAAACCGATTCATCTTACAAACGGTGATGAAAAAACTGCTGTTCCGAAAATGAATGATATGTACATTGATATCGGTGCCGAAAGCAGGGAAGATGCGCTTAAATATGTAAACTACGGTGACGGTATTAATTTTGAGGGCGACTTTAAGATTAACGGCAAAACTGTTGTTACAAAGGCACTTGACGACCGTTTCGGCTGCTATGTGCTTATTAATCTCATAAAATCCGAACCCGAATATGATATGTATTTTACATTTGTTGTTCAGGAAGAAGTGGGACTGCGTGGTGCAAGACCTGCGGCTTTTACAGTTAATCCTGATTTTGCTCTTGTTATCGAAAGCACAACTGCCGCTGATGTTGCAGAGGTTGATGCATCTCATCAGGTATGCAATTTGTCAAAAGGCGCAACGGTTGCCGTAATGGATAGGGCGACAGTTTATGATAAAGAAATGATAAGTGCCGCTTTTGAACTTGCCGAAAAGAATAACATAGCTGTTCAGTATAAGAGAGCAGTTGCAGGTGGTAATGATTCGGGTGCAATTCATCAGAGCAGAGGCGGAGTGAGAACTCTTGCGGTATCACTTCCGTCAAGGTATATTCATGCTCCTTCAACTGCGGCAAATCTTGATGATTGCGAAAGTGTTTTAAAACTTGCAAAAGTATTGTCCGATTATATTGCGGGCGGAAATTTAGCGAAAGGAAAGACGGTCTGAATGATAGTAACCGCCAATGAAAATTATATAAATGTAATTATGAACCTGTCGGCGGAAGATCCGTTTGCGTGCAGAATAATTTCTCAGTACAACAGTTATGATTCATCGCTTGCTTTCGTTGACTACTGGACGATAATTGACGATAAAACAGATGAGTGTACAGGTGCAATTTCCCGATGCGGAACAAACTTCATTTTATTTCTCACAGATAAAACAAATCTTGAAGAAGTTTCGTCATTTATGCGTGTTGCGGGTGCGTCAAGTGCAATATGCAGCGGAGATTTTAACCTTAATTTATACGGAAGTAAATCCGTTTCGGGTGTTATTCTGAAAAAATCAGAACCGTTTGAAAATGTTGACGAAAGTATAAATTTTGATGTTCCCGATATTAAAGAGGTTTATAATCTTATCGTAAGCTGTGCCGATGAAAATTTTGTTCCGCCGCCGTTTGATGATTTTTATGTTGATGTGAATCACAAGCTTCGTCATAATGCAACGAGAATGTACGGTGTTTATGACGGCACAAAACTTGTTGCAATGGCTATGACCGTTGCCGAAAGCAGTAACGGTGCCGTGTTGGGTGCGGTATCGTGTCATCCCGACTACAGAAAGCACGGCTACGGTTCAACTGTTGTAAAGTACATATCCAACAGACTGATTGCCGAGAATAAGACTGTGTATCTTCACAGAGCCAAGAATGCAAATCAGTCGTTTTATAATAATCTCGGTTTTGAACAGTGCGGATCATGGCAGGAATATTATTTTGAAAGGTGATATATTTGAGTTTTTTTGATATAGATGAAAGAGTTATAAAAGCATCCGAAAAGGCAATGGAGCTTTGCAAGGACAAGCTTGCGGAGATTGACGATATTCAGGAATACAACCAGCAGAAGATGATAAAGGCTTTTCAGCTTGCAGATGTTCGTGAAAGCCACCTTTGGGGTTCTACAGGCTACGGATACGACGATGCAGGCAGAGAGGCTCTTGACAAGGTCTATGCCTATGTTTTTGATGCAGAAGACGCACTTGTCCGTCATAATTTCGTAAGCGGTACTCATGCCCTTACAGTTGCACTTTTCGGCGTTTTAAGACCGGGGGACACAATGCTTTCCGTAACAGGAATGCCGTATGATACAATCCGTTCTGCTATAGGCATTGAGGGTGACTATCCCGGTTCACTCAAGGACTTTTCAATCAATTTTGAAATGACCGAGCTTAATCCTGACGGCACACTTGACTATGACAAAATTGCAAGCGACATTGCAGAAAAAAAGCCAAAAATGGTTTACATACAGCGTTCAAGAGGCTACAGCACAAGACCTACGCTCACATGGAGAGAAATCAAAAAGCTTTGTGAAATTTCAAAAGCCAATTCGCACGAAAGTATTATTATGCTTGATAACTGTTACGGTGAATTTATTGACAAGGTTGAACCTTTGTCGGTGGGCGTAGATATGATGGCAGGCTCTCTTATCAAGAATCCGGGTGGCGGTATTGCTCCTACAGGCGGATATATTGCAGGTAAGAAAGAACTTGTAGAGATGTGTGCCTACAGACTTACCACTCCCGGTACAGGCAAAGAAATCGGTGCTACCCTTAACGCAAACAGAGAACTTTTTATGGGTGCGTACCATGCTCCTCATGTTACGGGGGAAGCACTTAAAACTGCAGTATTTGCATCGGCACTTTTTGAAATTCTCGGTTATGAAACCAGTCCTAAGTACAATGATGCAAGAGGAGATATCATTCAGCTTATCATGCTCGGTAATGCAGAAAAGGTATGCCGTTTTTGCGAGGGCGTTCAGAGCGGTTCGGCTGTTGATAGCTTTGTATCTCCGATTCCGTCGGATATGCCGGGCTACGAAAGTCAGGTAGTTATGGCGGCAGGCGCATTTACTCTCGGTTCATCTATTGAACTTTCTGCAGATGCACCGTTGCGTGAACCGTATGCAGTATGGATGCAGGGAAGTCTTAACTTCCACAGCGGTAAGCTCGGTGTAATGCTTGCGGCAAGTAAGATTTTAAGAGATGAAAAATAATATAATCTTGTTGCTTTGATTATAACAGCAAATAAAAAATCCCGCTTTTGTAAGCGGGATTTTTGCTATGATTTTTTATTGCGTAAGTTTTTAAAAAAGTCGGTGAGAAGTTTTGAACACTCCTCCTGCATAATACCGCCGACTGATTCAGGCTTGAAATTGAACGGCATTTGGAACAGATTCGTAATTGTACCGCAAGCGCCGTTTTTTAAGTCGTATGCACCGAAATATACCTTTGGGATATGAGCGTTGATTATTGCACCGGCACACATAGGGCAAGGCTCAAGTGTTACATAAATTTCACAGTTCCACAATCTCCAACCGCCAAGCTTTTGACAGGCATTGTAGATTGCATCTGTTTCGGCATGAAGAAGAGCGTTCTTGCCTTGTTCACGGCGATTTCTTCCTGTGGCAACAATTTCATTATTTCTGACAATTACCGCACCGACGGGAACTTCGTTTTCCGCAGCGGCAATCTCAGCCTGTTCAATAGCCTGTTGCATATAGTATAAAGTTTTATCCATTGTTAATTAATCCTAAATTTGTGATTGTAGTTATCAGAAAAAGTACAAGTGAGAGTATGATACCGGGATTCACAAGAAATGCAGTCATTTTCTCTTTTAAGCTAAGTTCACTTACAATTCCGTCTTTCTTATCAAACATTTTGAAAAAGTTCTTATCATTTTTGGCAAGTACGATATATGAAACAAAGCCTGCAATACAGAAGAAAATAATCAGGCTGTAACTGATTATTGTTGCCGCATAATCGGAAACAATGTTTGCATCTCTTAAAATGCTCATGGAAACAGCATATAGGTTATTAAGAAAATGGATTGCAATTGACGGAAGAATGGAATTGAATTTGCAATCGACATACGCAAAAATAAGTCCGAGAATAAACGCAAACGGAATTTGTGATATATTCTGATGCATTGCACCGAACAAAATTGCAGAGCCTATAACTGCTGTTGTGTCACCGAACTTTCTCAGAGAACCCATAACTATTCCTCTGAAAGCAAATTCTTCGGCAAAAGCAGGGACGATTGCTGTTGAAATTATGTTCAGAACAATACTCAAAACACTTGAATCTCCGATTGTCAATCCCGAAGATGTGTTTTCAATTCCGAAAAGCGAGAAGTTGTCTGCGATAACACTCGTGGCAACATTTGCAATCATCGCACCCCCCATTCCGAGAAACAGAATGGGTATCATACTTTTTTGTTTTACATATTTTGTGCTGATAATATCATTTAAACTGTTTCTTGAAAGCTTTATATAAAAAAATGCAGGAACAACAACGGCAAATACGGAAATAAATATATCCATAAAGTAAGTCAGTATTGAATAATTGTCAGAATAAATATATTTTGCCGAACCAAAAGCCTTGAAAACTTCTACAACTATCATTGCGCTTACTGTCATTGTAAGCGAATACGCAAATACAAAAAAACCTAAACCGCTTGATCTTTGCTTGAGATTATCATACTGGAACTCTTTTTTGAAATTGCGGTTATAATTAAGGTTATTGCCGTAAAACGGCATATTATTACCCGAAAACTGGTTATTTATCAAATTATCACATCCTCAAAGCTATTCTAACATAGAGGCATATTATTTTCAAGGATTAAAACATCCGTATAAAGTATTTGTATGATTAAAATGATGTAACCCGACAAAAAGTAACTTTAAAATACAGTATAATAAATTCACCCAAAATCAACGCCAAAGAAGAAAAACTGTTTGTATTTTCACGCAAATTGATTCACCTCTATTTACAGCGTAGTAATTAAGGCAAAAAATTTAAAAATATAACTTGATTTTTTCTGATTTGTATTGTATAATATGTTTTGCATTTGCCGGTGTGATGGAATTGGCAGACGTAGTGGACTCAAAATCCGCCGG
>OMDM01000680.1_pt1 | contig 13040 bp, 8 predicted proteins | sample 1673801 | NCBI WGS metagenome assembly OMDM01 (sample SAMEA103958127, study PRJEB25191) | human gut metagenome | biome: human-associated habitat [ENVO:00009003]; feature: intestine environment [ENVO:2100002]; material: feces | place: Germany | collected 2013/2015 | reverse complement strand
GTTGCCTGCGCGGGGAAAATATCGGCGTAGGCAAGCGCGGGCGTAAAGCGCAGCAGCGCCGCGGCGAGCACGCCGAACACGAGTATCACCGGCAAAAGGCACAAAATGCGTCTGCGCCGCCGTGCGCGGTGCTTTAGGCGGCGCGGCACAGCACTGTGTCGGAAGCTTTCGGGTGCCAAATTTGCATTTTTGCGCGTTTGCATAAAGATCCCCCTTTTTAAAACTCCTTTATAACCGGGTGAAAATTTCTCTTAGCAGAGTGAGCACAAGCAGGTGAGCGGGGTAAAACAGATAGTAGCCCCACTGCAAAACCTTGCTTCGGCGGCCGAGCGTGTGGTTGTAGCACAAAAGCAGCGGCACGCACAGCAGCACGAACGGCCTCAGCCACACGGGCAGCGTAGAGCCGTATACGAAATACTGCAAAACATACAAAAGCGTGACGAGCCCGAAAAACGCCCATTGCTTTTTGGGGCTTTCCCGAAAGACGGCAAAGCCGAAGATCCACAGCACGGCGATGTAATTCCAGTTTGCGGGGTAGGCGAGCAGGCAGCACAGCCCGAGCAAAAGCAGCCGCACCCAAACGGGTGCGCGCAGCCGTTTCCACAGCGTGACGGCGAGAAGCCCCAAAAAGAGCCCCCACAAAACGCCCGTCACGTACCAGAACTCCCAAACCGTGAATTTAAAGCACAGCGCATACGGCACATGGGAGATGACCGCCGCAATAAACAGCCGCAGCAGGTACTTTTTCAGATTCGACGTGTACGCGTAGCCCTCCGCGATGAAAAAGCACATGATGGGCGCGGCAATCTGCCCCACGGCGTGGAAAAACAGCGCGGCGGGCGTGGTATCTGCTAAAAAGACGGTGGCGGCGTGGTCCAGCACCATGGCGAGGACCGCAATGAGCTTTAGGGTGTTTGCGTTCAGCGCGGGGCGCGAAAATGTGCACGCGGTTCTGTTTATATCGGTCATGCGTTCGCCCCTCTCCTCTTTCTGCTTTAACTATACCGAAAAATACGCAAAAAAGTCCCCCGCAAACTGCAAAAAAGTTGCAAAATTTCGGGGGACGGGTGTTTGAATTTAGTTTTTGGGAGTAGAGGGGGGGCAGCCGCCGTAAGAGAAAATTTCGTCAGAATAATTCTCGAAATTCAGTTGACTGGTGAGGTCAGTATCATAAAACAAAGTTGAATCACCTGATGTTAAGAAATTCGGGTCGATTCCGAAGCCGGTCACGCTCTTAGAAATATAATCGTAGGTCATCGTTAAGGAACAACCGTTTGTGGCGCGCAAGACTAAAAGGGATTCATCGTTATATGTAATTCCGGAAACGGATTCCTTATTGTATATAAATTGGTTCCAAAACCAAATGTTCTCGAGATATAGCCGAGACCACATATTTGAAGTCCATTGCGCTTCGTTGATGTTTTCCTGACTGATAAACTCGGTAAACAAACTACCGGGTGCGTTGAGAAAGCTATTAAATACGGAAGAATATAAACCGTAAGTGCCAAATTCTTCTTCAAACGATTTTATAAAAGCGTCTTCGTCAAATTCAGAGGTAGAGTAGGAAGAAAAGCGTTGAAATAGAGTTAACGCCGTGGAGGCGGCAGCCGTAAAAGCATCATTATCCGGCATAGCACGGGTACTTGCGTCTACTTCTGTGGCATGAACATACAACGGCAGTCCGTATTGCGGTGTAAATACAAAGTCCACGATAAAATCACGGCCTTCAACTGTTTTTACGGTGACATTCCGTGCATACACGTATTTCGGTATTTCAGGATATTCGCTGTTGGGGTCGTAAGTGTGCATCAACCCGGAAAACTTCATGTTCGGTAAAATCCGGCAGCCTTTTAAAAACGGCTGAATGATGCTGCGTACATATGCGTCGGAAACTTCAATATAACACTGCGAAAGCGTTAGATTATCCGCAATTTCATAAAGGCTGTCATCGCCATACCCTTCGGCATAAATATAAAGCTCTTGTATAATGCGATCTTGCAGCGTTCCCGGTACACTGTTATCATCAGAAGCGTACACCTGTGATTTAGAATCATCAATATCATTCCACGGCGGCAGGACAAGACTGGAGGGGTCTTCCAAATACAGCGGGCTTTCCGCGCCGGTAATCTGCGCGGCACTTTCCTTGTTTTTAAAGTTCGGCATCACGCGGCTAAATAGCGTGGGGGAGAAATAGCCGAGCGTCAAAATGGCGGCGCAAAGGAACAAAGGCAGAAAAACAGAGAGAAAAATGTTGCGTTTCATATCGTTCTGCCTCCTTTGTGGCGGGTTTCGCGCTGCTTTTTGCGCTTCTGGCGTTCTTTTTCACGCGCCTTATCGCGTGTTTTTTCGCGCGGCGGGCGCTTCTGCAAAAGCGCTTCCAGCTCGTCGCCCTGATTTTTAGGAATGGGCGCTACATTCATGTGAATGATAATCGTGGTGCCCTTCTGGTAGGTGGAGCGAATTTCAAGCCGCGCCCCATGGCGGCGGCAGATGTCGTCGCACAGCGCAAGGCCGAGGCCCGCGCCTGCCTTGCGGCTGCGCGCTTTGTCTTCCATGTAAAACGCTTCCGTTGCGCGGCGCACGGTATCGGGCTTCATGCCCATGCCGCGGTCGATGACGGAGACCACCGTGTGGCCGTCCAGCTCGGACTGAATGAGCCAGATTTCGGAATTGTCCGGGGAAGCCTTCGCGGCGTTATCGATGAGGTTGTAAAGCAGCGATAAAAACAGCTCGCGGTCAATGTGCAGCACGGCGTTTTTGTGCAGCGTTGTCAGCTTGATGCCGCGCCGCCCGAGCACCGGCGCCATGGTGGCGTGCACATCAGAGAAAAGCTGTGCCACGGGAATATCCGCAAAATCGAGCGGGGTGTTATCGGTAGAAGCCAGCGTCAAAAGCTTTGCGGAAAGTCCGCGCAAGCGCTTGGCTTCCTCCACAATGGCAGAAGCAAAGTCGCGCCGCTGCTCGTCCGTGACAACGCTTTTGATGCGCAGAATATCCGCAAAACCCAAAATGCTCGTCAGCGGCGTTTTCATCTCGTGCGCCATGGCGTCCGCAAAGCGCTTGCGGCTTTCTGCAATACCGCGCAGCTTTTCCTCGCGCTCGTTGATGGAAGCGGTCATCTCGTTGATGCTGTGTGCAAGCGTTTTCAGCTCCGAGCTGCCCTTTTCCGGCATACGCACGGTGTAGTCGCCCGCGGCCGCCGCGCCGATGGTCTTCACGGCGCGCTTTAACGGGCGCAGAAACCCCAATACGGAAATGAGCAGCAGTACGGAAATACCGCCGCCGCAGCAAAGCCCCCACATACGCGCGTTGTTCAGGCTGGCGTCGTGCTCGTCATACACATTCGTAACGTCATACACCGTGCGCAGCTCATACGACATGGCTTCCAGCTTGATGATGGAGACCACCATGAGGTACGTCTTTTCGCCGGCGTCGAAGATCACCGTTTTGCCGTCCGTAATGGCATCGTTCGGCTTGACGGAAGCTAAATCATACGAAGCGCCGTCCAAGACCTTGGTGCCGACCGCCGTGATGGTCTTGCCGCCCTTTTTCACTTCTATCACGTCTGCGGTGGAAATGTCTGTCGTAATGGTATCCTTCAGCATGTCCGTCAGCTGATCGGTGCTCAAAAACAGCGTGTTCGCCTTTAAACGCTCATACGCCGCGTGGTTGGAAAGCGAAGCCGCCAATGCCGAATGTGCGGAAGCGGCGGAATTGACCTCGCGGGCTATGGCACTGCGAAAATGACTATCCAGTATGTAAAACTGCGTGAGCTGCACGGCGAGCGTGACGAACACGAGCGCAATGAGCGATATTTTTTGCCATAGCTTCATAAAAGACTCCCTTTACGCTTATCGGCGCTCTAAGCGGTAGCCGAGCTTCGGAATGGTGATGAGCTTGCCCTGCAATCCCATTTTGCGGCGCACCTGCTGCACGTGAATGTCCACACTGCGCGATTCACCGGTGAAATCAAAGCCCCAAATGTTCGAGAGCAGCTGCTCGCGCGTGATGGCAACGTCCGGGTTGCGCATGAAAAAGACGAGTACGTCAAACTCCTTCGGTGTCAGCGCCACGGGCACGCCGTTTTTCAGTGCCGTGTGCTTTTCAATGTCCACCTGAATATCGCCGTAGCGCAGGTGCATTTCGCTTTTGCCCGCGCGGCGCAGCACCACTTCAATGCGCGCCAAAAGCTCCACGGGCTCAAACGGCTTTACAATGTAATCCTCTGCGCCGCCGCGCAGACCCTTTACCTTGTCCGCCACCGCGCCGAGCGCCGTCAGAAAAATCACCGGCGTTTCGCAGCTTTCCCCGCGGATGTGCTCCAAAACGGCAAAGCCGTCCATGCCGGGCAGCATCACGTCGAGCAAAATGAGGTCATACGTGCCGTTTAGGATGGTCTGTACGGCCTCTTCGCCGTCTGCGCAGCGGTCGTATTCGTAGTCGCCGATCGAGAGCGTGGCGGCCAGCATTTTCGAGATATTTTCATCGTCTTCCACAATCAGAATGCGGATCATACAGTCTTCCTCTTTTCCCCTTTTCGCCGGCACCCATCCGACGATTATGTTAACCCTATTGTAGCATAGAAAAAAGCGGGCTTCAAGGAAAGAAGCCCGCCGGTAACGGTGTGTAAATTCAATTTTGCAAAAATTTTGCAGAAAGGGAAAATTTAGCTTTCACCGTTCTCCGTTTTTTCGCGGTGGATGCGCAGCAAAGTGAAGCCGAACGGCGGCAGCTTGAAATCGCCGCCTGCGGGGTTCGGGTACGGCGCGCCGAAAATAAACTCTGCATTGTCAAGATGCAGCCCCGGAATGACCGCGTTTTCCATGCTGCGGTTCACGGCAACGAACAGCGCGTCCTCGCTGCCTTCCGTTTCCACATAGCGCTCAAACGAAAGCACATTGTCGTGTGCATAAACACTGCGCAGGCCGCCGTCTTTTAAAATGTCGCCGTGCTCCTGCCGCAGCAGGCCGAGGTAGCGGTACCATGCGATAAGGTCCTCGTCTTCGTGTCCCCACGGGTAGCATGCGCGGTTGAACGGATCGCGGTAGCCCTCCATGCCGGCTTCGTCGCCGTAGTAGATGCACGGCACGCCCGGCAGCATAAACTGCAAAAATGCGGCAAGGCGCATGCGCTCAAGGCCGGTTTCGCGCTGCTCCGGGGAGAGCGTGTGCGCACTTTGCCACTCGCGGCCGCGGCTGCCCGCCGGTTCGCCGCCGAGCACCGTCAAAGCGCGCTCCGTATCGTGCGTGCCGATGTGGTTCATCAAAATGCGTAAGACCTGCGGCGGGTAGTTTTCCACGATGGTCTCAATGCGATCCATAATGAGCGACGCGTGCTCACCGAGCAGAAACCCGAGGATTGCATCGCGAAACGGGTAGTTCATCACGCTGTCCAGCTGCCCGCCCAGCAGATACCGGCGGCGCACACCGTAAGCCGTTTTGTTGGAGGCGTCTTCCCACACTTCGCCGAGCACCATGGCGTTTTCATCCTGCGCTTTCGCGGCGCGGTTCAGGCGGTCAATAAAGCCGTCCGGCAGCTCGTCGGCAACATCCAAGCGCCAGCCGGAAGCACCGGCCTCAAGCCAATGCCGGATGATACCGCCTTCGCCGTTGATATAGTTGTCGTACGCGGGATTTTCCTCGCGCACATTCGGCAGCGTGATGAAATTCCACCAACATTCGTAGTCGTTCGGCCAGCTCCGAAAGCTGTACCACGGGTAATACGGGGAAGACTGCGAGCGGTACGCGCCGCCGTCGCCGTAGCGGCCCTCGCGGTTAAAATAAATGCTGTCGCTGCCCGTGTGGCTGAAAACGCCGTCGAGCAAAACGTGAATGTTGCGCTCTTTCGCCGCCGCGCACAGCGAGCGGAAGTCTTCCTCATCGCCGAGCAGCGGGTCAATTTTCTCATAGTTCGCCGTGTCGTAACGGTGGTTGGAGTGCGATTCAAAAATGGGGTTCAGATAAATGCAGGTCACGCCGAGAGACGCTAAATAATCGAGCTTTTCCTCGATGCCCTTTAAGTCACCGCCGAAAAAATCCGAGTTTGTCACAATGCCCTGTGCGTTCGGCTTCCAGTCCGGCTGGTCAAGCCAGTTTTCATGCAGCGTGCGGTCTGCCGGAACGTTTTCTTTCGCTTTGCCGGAGGACGCAAAACGGTCCGGGAAGATTTGATACAAAATGCCGCCCGCAAGCCAGTCCGGCGTTTTATATGCACCGTCGTACACGGTCAGCTGCCAGTCTTCACGTGCACCGGCGCGCGCCTCGCCGCCGAGGTCCTTTTTAAGGACAGAGCGCCCACGCGATGTGCGCAGCTCAAAATGATAGAAGTAAAGCCCCGTTTTCTGCGGCGTAAAGTGGCATTCCCACCACTCGTAGTCATTGCCGTTCATGCCGCACCAGAACATATCAAGGCACTCAATGCGGTTATCCGGGTGCTGCACCAAAAGGTAGGAGGCAGAGCACTGCATGTCGCGCGGCAGCGTAATTTTAAAGTGCACGCGCGTGCCGTCTGCCACAGCGCCCAGCGGGCTGCGGTGTATGGAACTTCTGGAATTAAATAGCGTCATCGGTAAACTCTCCTGCATGAAGAAGCAGGGCACTACGACCGCAGCGCCCTGCTTTTTACATAAACTTACGTGATATTACTTCTTTTTCGTTTCGGCTTTCGTCTCGACCGGCTTTGCGAGCCAAATGGTGTTCGCATAATCGCGGATGGCGCGGTCGGCAGCGAAAATACCTGCCTTTGCGGTGTTGACAAGGGACATAGAGTTCCACTTGGTCTGGTCCTTATAAAGCTGTTCGGCTTTCTGCTGTGCATGGCTGTAAGAAGCAAAGTCTGCAAGCGCCATGTACTGGTCGACGTTGAGGAGTGCCTGGTGCAGGTTCTGGAACGTCTTGCCGTTAAAGCCCTGGCCGAGAGCATCCATCGCCTTGCGGATGATGTCGTTGTGCTCGTACTGGTTTCTCGGGTTGTAGCCGGAAGCGCGCAGGCTGTTGACCTCGGGCGTCGTCATGCCGAAGAGGATGATGTTGTCGTCGCCTACTGCGTCGTGAATTTCCACGTTCGCGCCGTCCAGCGTGCCGAGGGTGATGGCGCCGTTGATCATAAACTTCATGTTGGAGGTGCCGGAAGCCTCTGTACCCGCAAGGGAGATCTGTTCGCTGATCTCCGCCGCCGGGGTGAGCAGCTCTGCCCAGGATACGCAGTAGTTTTCAACGAAGATGACGCGCAGCTTCTGGTTGACGCGCGGGTCGTTGTTGATGGTATCGGCAAGGCAGACGATGAACTGGAGAATTTCCTTTGCGAAATAATAGCCCGGGGCTGCCTTTGCGCCGAAGAAGAACGTGTGCGGGGTATAATCCGCGTTCGGGTTTTCGAGCAACCACTGGTATACGGAGAGAATATGCAGCGCATTCATGTGCTGGCGCTTGTATTCGTGCAGACGCTTGACCTGTACGTCGAAAATGCTGTTCGGGTCAACGATCTGGCCCTGCGTGCGCTTAACGTGCTCGGCAAGGCGCTGCTTGTTGTGCAGCTTGATCTCGGCAAGCTTCTTCTGCACGGAGGTATCGTCCTTATATTTCATCAGCTTCTCAAGCTGAGCAGCATCGTGGATGAAGCCGTCGCCCGTCAACTCGGTGATAAGGGAAGCAAGCTCCGGGTTCGACTGGTTCAGCCAGCGGCGATGTGCAATACCGTTTGTGACGTTCTTAAATTTATTCGGCCACTCGGTGTAGAAGTCGTGGAACACGCTGTCCTTCAAAATTTCGCTGTGCAGCGCGGAAACGCCGTTCGTGCTGTGTGTTGCGTATACGGCAAGGTTTGCCATGCGCACATAGCCGTCGTTCAGCGGGGCCATGCGCCAGATCTTGCCTTCGTCCACGCCCTTTGCACGCATCTCAATCCAGAAGCGGCGGTTGATCTCTTCTACAATCTGGTAAATACGCGGCAGACGGGATTTGAACAGGTCTGCGCTCCAGCACTCAAGCGCCTCGCTCATAACGGTGTGGTTCGTGTACGCAATGGTGCGGGTCACAATATCCCAAGCTGCGTCCCACTCGTAGCCGCATTCGTCGAGCATGATGCGCATGAGCTCCGGGATAGCGAGCACGGGGTGCGTGTCATTGAGGTGGATCGCCGCAAGCTTCGGCAGATCATCAAGGGAGCTGTGCGTGTACAGGTGGCGGCGTACGATGTCCTGTACGGAGGCGGAAACGAGGAAGTACTGCTGTGCAAGGCGCAGACTCTTGCCCTCGTAGTGGTTGTCTTCCGGGTAGAGGACCTTTGTGATGGTCTCTGCCATAGCTTTCTGCTCCATAGCGCGCATATAGTTGCCGCTGTTGAAGAGCTTCATATCAAATTCGTTGGCTTCCGCACGCCAGATGCGCAGCACGGAAATGCCCTTGCCGTCCATGCCGGAAACATACAAATCGTACGGGATTGCCATAACGGGGTTATAGTTCTTATGACGCACGGAATGGTAGTGGTCATGCCACTGCTCTTCAATGTAGCCGTCGAAGTGCACCTCAATGGCGCTTTCGTCGACCTTCTGCATCCAGACCTCGCCGCCCGGAAGCCAGAAGTCCGGCAGTTCCGTCTGCCAACCCTCAACGAGCTTCTGGCGGAAAATACCGTATTCATAGCGCAGGGAATAGCCCATGGCCGGGTAGCCCTGTGTTGCAAGGCCGTCAAGGAAGCAGGCGGCAAGACGGCCGAGGCCGCCGTTGCCAAGGCCGGCGTCCGGCTCCTGTTCGTAAAGGTTATCGAGCTTTACGCCCATCTCGGAAAGTGCTTTGCGGAAGCTGTCCTCGAGACCGAGGTTAAACAGGTTGTTCTTCAGGGAGCGGCCCAGCAGAAACTCCATGCACAGGTAGTAGATTTGCTTTGTCTCCTGCTTTTCAGCTTCGTGTACAAATTCGTCGCGGCCGCGAACGAGCAGGTCGCGCACCACAAGTGCGGATGCTTTGTAGAATTCATCGTCGGAAGCGTTCTTTGCGGAAACGCCGTAAATGTGCGAGAGCTTCTCACGGATTGCGCTCTGGACCTGCGCGGGGGTCATCTTGTAATTCATTCTTTGTCCTCCATGTGTTATGCGTGAAAAACACGCCAGATTTGTGTTATATGCACAAAAATAAATGCGTTTTGATTAAAAAACAAATGGTTTATACCCATTATATACTAAAATCATGAAAAATTCAAGACCAATAGCGGGCGGATAAGCAGAAATTAAAGCGGTGGCTTTGTATAGTTTCGACAGAAAATATCGGCTTTCGGTATAAACCGGCCGAAAACCGCAGTGCGCCTGCCTTTTTTCGACCTTACACACACCGTATACTATTATATAAGGGAAAACAGCGGGTTACAAGTACATTTGTGTAAAATCTGTGCAGATTTTGCAGAAAACCGCCGAAACGCCCGTTTTGCGCGCTTTTTTTGACAAGGCGGGGCTTTTGGTATATAATGCAGAACAGAGTATAACCTGCGTAAAATCGACGCGGGGAAAGGAATCTGTGCAATGGAAAAAACGAGATTCAAACTGAATATCTGCGGCGTGGACGTCACCGTTTCCGGCGATGTGGACCGCGACGGTGCAGAAGCCATCGCAGAGCGTGTGCGCGTGCGCATGGAAGAGGTTTTAAACAACGCCTACGGCGCGACCATAGAGAAAGCGGCGGTCATTGCGGCCATGAACCTGAGCGAGGAGCTTTCCCGCACGGAGGCCGCTTTGAATCAGGCCCGCGAGGAAGCAGATGCCCTGCGCACAAAGACAAAGGAATTTGCCGGTGCGGACGGCCTGAAGGCCCGCCTTTCCGAAGCGGAAATGAAGCTCGGCGTTTTGCAGGAAAAGCTGCGCCTTGCCGAAAACCGCGCCGAAGCTGCGGAAAAGGAAGCGGAAGAAGCGAAAGCCGCTGCCCAAAACGCAGCGCACACGGCAGCTGCAGAACCGCTCGACCTGCCGCCCATTGACCTGCGCAACCCCATGCTGCCCGATTACGGCGACGAAACGGGGCTTGTGAGCTTTTTCGAAAAGGCAGACGTAAAGGAGACCGCGCGTGAAGACGAAGAAGATTGAGGTGCTCGCGCCCGCCGGTAATCCCGCGGCCCTGAAAGCGGCGGTGTTCGCCGGTGCGGATGCTGTGTACATGGGCGGCTCGCTGTTTTCCGCCAGAGCATCGGCGGTGAATTTTTCGCGTGAAGAAATGCGGGAAGCGGTGCTTTTTGCCCGCGAGCGCAATGTGCGCGTGTACGTCACGGTTAACACGCTTTTAAAAGATGACGAACTTCCCGAAGCGCTCGATTTCTGCAAGTTCCTGTGTTCTGTTCCCGTAGACGGCATTTTGATCCAGGACATGGGTCTGTTTAATATTCTGCGCGAAGCCTGCCCCGAGATGCCTTTGCACGCCTCTACCCAGATGAGCCTGCACACGCCCGGCGGCGCGGCCTTATTAAAGGAACTCGGTGCGTCCCGTGTCGTTTTGGCGCGTGAGATGTCTTTGAAAGAAATTGAAGAAGTCTCAAAAAAGACCGATGTGGAGCTTGAAGCTTTCGTGCACGGCGCGCTGTGCATGTCGCTTTCCGGTCAGTGCTATTTCAGCGCCATGCTCGGTGGTCGCAGCGGCAACCGTGGACGCTGTGCTCAAACCTGCCGTCTGCCGTTTGCCGCGCCCGGTGGCACGGGGCACGACCTCAGTTTAAAGGACATGTCGTTCATCGACCATATCGAAACGCTGCACAATGCCGGCGTATGTTCCGCAAAGATCGAGGGTCGCATGAAGCGGCCGGAATACGTGGCGGCGGCAGTCGCGGCGTGCCGAAAAGCGGCAGACGGCGAGCCTGTGCCGGAAAATCTGCTCGAACATTTAAACGCGGTGTTCTCGCGCTCCGGCTTTACGGATGGCTATCTGTCCGCGCACAGAGGACGCATCATGTTCGGTACCCGCACAAAGGAAGACGTGGAGAGCGCAAATTCCGCCGTGTTCGCACAGCTGCATACTTTATATAAAAACGAAGCGCAGCGTGTGCCGGTGACATTCACATTAAGCGCCTTTGCGGGCGAAAACCCGCGCGTCACAGTCTCGGACGGCGAAAACGAAGCGGTCGTAACGGCGGAAGACTGCGTATGCGAAATCGCGCAGAAGCTGCCTGTCAACACTGAACGCTGGGAGCAGCAGTTAAGAAAAACCGGCGGCACGCCGTATTTGTGCGAAGCGGTGCAAATCGACACCGATGAAAAAACCGCATTGCCCATTTCCGTTTTGAACGGTCTGCGCCGTGAAGCGCTGGAAAAGCTCGGCGAACAGCGCCGCGAAAAGCCCGCCGTATCGTTTAAAGATATTCCGCTCGATATGCGTACACATGGTGAAAGCGGCCGGCCTAAACTCCGCGCGTTCTTCAAAGACTGCGCGCAGGTGCCGGAAAATATTTCCATGCTGGAAGCGGTCATTCTGCCGCTCGATGCCGACGAAGCGACGCGCACGCGCTGCAAAAACGCGGGTGTTGAGGTAATTCTTGCCCTGCCGCGCGCGCTGTGGGGCATCGAAAACGCGGTGCGCGCACGCATGAAAGCGTGCAAAGCCATGGGCGATACGCACTTTTACTGCGGCAATCTCGGTGCGCTCGCCCTGTGTAAGGAACTTGGTGTGTCCGCGCACGGCGGATTTTCGCTCAATGTATTCAATACGGAATGCCTGCGCTTTTTTGAAAAATTCGGCTTAGACGATACCGAGCTTTCCTTTGAACTGACCGGCGACGAAATTCGCGGCCTTGGCGGCGAGCTGCCGCGCGGCATTTTGCTCTACGGCCGTCAGCCCCTGATGCTCACGCGCAACTGTCCGCTTGCAAATTCGCCGAAGGGCTGCTTAAACTGCAAGCATGCGGGCAAAATCCGCGACCGCAAGGGCGTGGAATTTCCCGTGCACTGCACGCGTTTTGAGGGTAAAACCGTGTATTCCGAGGTCTTTAACAGCGTGCCGCTCGTGCTCTTTGACCGCCCCGTTTCAAATGTCGATTTCGGTGTTTTGCGCTTCTCTGTGGAAAACGCCGTGGAAACGCAGGCGATTTTAGACGCTGCCGTTCGTCATGAAAAGCCGCATTCCGACTGCACCCGAGGACTTTTCCTCCGCGGCGTGCTTTGATTGTGGAAAACTCGGTGGAAAGTGTTTAGAACTTTCTTTTTGAACAGACTGTGAACTCAAAAAAACCGCAGAAATAAGCCGTTTTTCATTTTCCACAGCGCTGTGGAAACAGTTATCCACAATGAGGGAAAACCGGGAAAAAGTGTGAAAAACGGGAATTTTTGGGATACTGTATATAGACAAGGAGCAAAAAATGGAACAAAATATGGTTTTAAAACTGATGCGTGTACGCGAGGATGCGATCATCCCGAAGCAGGCGACGGCGGGCAGCGCGGGCTATGACCTGTGCGCGTGTATGGACGCCCCGCAGACGATCGAGCCGGGCGAACGCTGCGTATTTCCGAGCGGTCTTGCGGCGGAGATCCCCGCGGGCACGGCGGGCTTCGTTTTCACGCGCAGCGGTCTCGGCATCAAAAAGGGCATTCATGTCACGAACGGTGTCGGTGTCATCGACAGCGATTACCGCGGCGAAATCCAGATCGGCCTGCACAATCTCAGCGCGGAGCCGTACACGGTGCAGCCGGGCGAGCGCATTGCGCAAATGATTATTATGCCGTATTTCGCGCCGGTGATTGAGGAGGTCACAGCTCTAACGGAGACTGACCGCGGTGCGGGTGGATTCGGAAGCACGGGGACAAAATAAATTTTCAAATTGCGGCGGTGTTCACGATTTTTCGGTTGAAGCTCCGCCGCTGTTTTGTTATACTGAATAAGTATGAGTACCGTGCGCCGCAAAGACGTGCGTCTTACCAAAGTTTTACCCGTTTCGGGAGGTTTTATCCTATGGGTTCTCTGCAATCTACGATCATGGCGGGCCTTTCCTCGCTTTTTTCTCTTTTTTCAACATCTATCAAAGATATCGGCATCGACCTCGGCACGGCCAACACGCTTGTTTATGTGCGCGGT
>OMDM01000670.1_pt1 | contig 13139 bp, 14 predicted proteins | sample 1673801 | NCBI WGS metagenome assembly OMDM01 (sample SAMEA103958127, study PRJEB25191) | human gut metagenome | biome: human-associated habitat [ENVO:00009003]; feature: intestine environment [ENVO:2100002]; material: feces | place: Germany | collected 2013/2015 | reverse complement strand
AACAGTCTTAGTATAAGTAACTGTTAAATAAATATTGACAGTTTTTTATATTAGCTGTAAAATTATATGGTGGTATAGTTGTATATATCACAATTATTTTGCAATGAGAGGTGAATAAAATGGACGCAGGAAGTAGTAACAGCACAGCTCCCGGGCCTTTATTATGTTTGATTGCAGACGCTTTTTGCGTTTATTTTTAATCACATCAATATAAAACCCTATGCTGTGTTTACTGTACTTCTAATGTTAGGCCTAAAATAAGCAGTCGCTTTTTTGTGCAAGCCTTCAGCGGTAATTTTGCTTTGCACTTAATATTGACTGTTAATTTATGTCTAGCCCAAAACCTAACAAATAAAATTAGGAGGATGTGAACATGGAACAGAACTACCTAATGACTATGGGAAAAACCATAGAGTCATTACTGGAGCAAAAAAAGTATGTCACTATTCGTGATGTACTTACCACTATGCAGGCAATTGACATAGCGGCGTTGTTTAACGATATAGACCAGGACAGGCTTCCACTGTTGTACAGACTGTTACCAAAGGAGCTGGCGGCTGAAACCTTTGTTGAAATGGACGAGGACGCACAAACCATGCTTATTCATGGCTTTAGCGACACCGAGCTTAAAGAGGTTGTAGACGAGCTGTATGTGGACGATATGGTAGACCTGGTAGAGGAAATGCCGGCAAATGTAGTTAAAAGAATTTTAAGATCTGCCGACAATGAAACAAGAAAAGCAATTAATGAAATTTTAAAATACCCTGACGACAGTGCAGGAAGCATAATGACAACAGAGTATGTTTCACTGCGTCCTGCTATGACAGTAGGCGACGCTATAAAGCGTATTCGCCGTACAGGTGTAGACAAAGAAACCATATATACAGGCTATGTAACCACACCAAACCGTACTTTAGTGGGTATGCTTTCACTACGTACCTTACTGCTAAGTGACGACGATGATGTGGTACAGGACATAATGGAAACAAATGTTATAGCCGTAAACACCCTAGACGACAAGGAAGAGGTTGCAAACCAATTTAAAAAATACGATTTCCTTACAATTCCTGTAGTAGACAAGGAATTTAGACTGGTAGGAATTGTTACCGTAGACGACGCTATTGATGTTATGGAGGACGAGGTAACGGAGGATATGGAAATGATGGCCGCTATTACGCCTACCGACAAACCTTACCTTAAAACAGGTGTATTTGAAACCTGGAAAAAGCGTATTCCGTGGCTGCTGCTGCTTATGATTTCCGCAACCTTTACAGGAATGATTATTACAAGCTTTGAAGACGCACTTGCGGCTCAGGTAACGCTTACTGCGTTTATACCTATGCTTATGGATACCGGCGGTAACTCCGGAAGCCAAGCCTCTGTAACCGTTATAAGAGGTTTATCCTTGGGAGAAATAGAGTTTGTAGATATATTTAAGGTAATGTGGAAGGAAATACGAGTAGCCCTGATGTGCGGTGTTACCCTTGCAATTGCAAATTTTGCAAAGCTTATGCTGTTTGATCGGGTAGGACTTTGGGTATCGCTTGTAGTCTGCCTAACACTAATTGTTACAGTCTTTTTTGCAAAGATTATAGGCTGTGCTCTGCCTATGCTTGCTAAAAAGATTGGCTTTGATCCTGCCGTAATGGCTAGTCCGTTCATTACAACAGCTGTAGACGCAATATCCTTGGTAGTTTATTTCCAAATTGCAACTCTGCTGTTAGGAATTTAAATAGGAAATTTTTAATATAAGATTAAGAGCATATAATAAAAAACCGAAACACCTCGGCACAGCATACCTTTTATCACTATGGTATGCTGTGCCGAGGCTCTTTGTAATAAAATCCTTTCTGCATTATTTGTATTCCGCTTTGCCTGCGGTAGAAATTCAGCCGTATAAACCAACGGCGGGGTAAAATAAAAGCATTTGTGCAATCAACTGCACAAATGCTTAGTTATCGTTTTTAGTCTTTGTAAGCTTGCCCTTAGGCTGTTCATCTTCAACCCTCTCGGCATAGCCTAAGGATATAAACTCCCTTGCTCTTTTGTCCGAGCACTCAAAAACTTCGTTTACAGGACGGGTAATGCAGCCGTTCTGCCGGTCGTTAAATGCCGTTGTAACCTTAATTTTCATTCTGTCACCACCTTTCAAATTGGCAATAAAAAAGCACCCTATAATCAACATTGCTGTCGGTTATAAAATGCTTAATGCGTAAATTTGTGCTATTTTTGTTAATTGCATACAACAAAACCGCCCACAAGGAGCGGTTAGTCTTCTTCCAAATAGTCAAATTCGCTTGACATTGAACGCTTCTTCTCTTCTTCTGATAGTTCATCGTTGTCAATAGAATTTAGTATTTTTTTTATTACCGAATCATCCTCATGACACATTCTTTTCACTCCAAATCACTCCTGCCTTTGTTTTACTAAGAAGTTTATTTATAAATTTATCATACTCTGCATCTGTATTATTTTTAATAATTTTCTTTTTCAGCCTGTTATATTCAAGTTTAAAAAATTCATCGTTAAAATTATCGCCTTTTGTGATAAATTCTACATCACCATTATTTTTCACGATTGTTAATGTTTTTAACGACTTTAAGTTTTTAAATAAAGAAATATCAACATCCGAAAAACTGCTATTTCTTGGATGATATGCAAAATCGTTAGATTATCGCCTTTGCCTGACAAACTTGTGCCGAAATCCAAATAGTCATCGTCGCCAAATAACGGTATTTTATCGGTTAAACCTTCACGAAAAACAAAAGCAACCTCTCTGTTCTCATTATGCTCCTTTGAAAACTTTAGAAGTTCTTTATGTTGCTTTTGAATCTCAATGCATTGTTCTTCTGTATATCCGTCAATATTAACCTTTGGAACACGATTAATAGCATTATCGGTTATAGGCGTAATCGGCTTTTTACTACTGTCTTTTATTGTATCACCTTTTGAAGAATTTGCAACAGCTTCACCTGAAATCTTGCTGACATTCCCTGCCTTTTTCGGGAGTTTTGAGCCTAAAGCATTTTTGCCGTCGATAGTTACTCTTTCCCATTGCTAAGGGAGATTCATTGCTTTTGAAAACTTTACATATTCATCCTGTCGCTGAAAGTATTTTACTTTTGCACCTGTGATTGTATCGTCATCGGCACCGCCCTGTGTGAGCAGTTCAATCTTCTGTCGGTCGGCACGCATTGCGGTTTCAAGTCGTCTTTGTCTTTGTTGTGCCTCATATGCGGTATACTTCTTGCCGCTATATTCTTTCGGAGTGTTTTCTTCCTCGTTCATACGGTCGAGTTCTTCTTCGCTGTATGTCGGGGTGTCAATTCCTTTCAAAAACGGGCTGTAGCTGTGATAGCAATTCGCACCGCAAAGTCCTGTTACCGTGCCAAGTCCGCAGACGGTTTCAAGCTCCTTTTTGCTGTACACTCTGCCCTGCCACACCTGATGTGTCGGTCTTGCACCACGGTGATAGCTGACCTCGAAATATTCCGTGCCGAGCTGTTCGGCGTTATCTTCGTTTACCTTCCTGCCGGGTGGTATGGGGCATATGGTGCTGATTTATCTTTTTTGATAACAACCGCCGGAAATTCCTCCGCAGCCGTTGCTACAGCCTCCTGTAAGCCTGTGATTGTCCCATCATCATTGACTTTGATGTTGCTTCTGTCAATGACCTTTGCAAGCAGCTTGCTGTCATAGCCCTGTAGAGACTTAATTTCGGCTGCTATAATTTTATCGTTTACAGCCGAGAGCTTTGCCTGCAAATTACTGTTAAAATCAGTAATACGCTTGTTAATGTCACCTAGCTCCTCGCCGTCAGCTACACCCAAAATACCTTTCAGTGTGTTTTCGTACAGCCTGTTGTCAGACCTAAGCTTTTCGAGTTCATCTTTGGTATCGGTTTGCTTAGGTTCCGTGTTGGCCCCGGCAGTTGGTTCATTTTCAGTTTGAGCTTCTCCGTCCGGGTCTGCAAACAGCTGGATGTTTGGTTTTAGCTTTGGATAGTTCTTATTCATTAAAATCCTCCTTTTTTAATTTTAGGCAATATAAAAAGCCCCCAACCGGGAGCTTAATAACATAGTCATTGGTATATGCGTTTAAATACCGTTTAATTTTGTTTAATTTGCATTTAATAATTTTGTTGGATTAATTTTACTATGATAATAAAAAAGCCACACAAGGCAAAATAACCGTCTTGTGTGTACTTCCTTTTTTGTGTAAAAATACCGCCCATGCTTTGTAGGCGGTAATCAGTACCAAACTGCTATAACTTCTTTTGGAAGTGATTGTTTTGTACTAAGCAATTCTGATATTTTTGAGCGAACATGTGCAACATACATTTTCTTACCGTATTCATATTCCGAATACTTTACGCTTTTTACTTCGTGAGTTTTCATGTCAACTTCAACATAACCTTTTAAATCACTTGTTTCTGGTGTATAACTGCAAGAAATTATATCTCCTTTTTGTGTTATGTCAAATATCTTAACCATTTAATTACTCCCTCTATTTATTTACAGTATCTAGCAAAGTTATATCTTTTTGATGCTTTTATATGTGCATCATTTTGCGACAATCCCTTTTCCATGTATCTCAATTCGGCATACTCATGCTTCAAAAGCACAATATCTTGTTCTTTAATATCACCGCTTATGAGTCTTTGCCAAGACTGTGCCATATCATAAGACGGGGCAAATCTTTTGTGTCCATCTAGTAAATCATGCTCTTGGATGAAAATATGATTTTTAATTTTGTTAATCTTATCTTCGCTTATAGATGTTGCTTTGGCTATTTTTGCAGTATCAGTTGTCATATGCCGCACTGATTCGTAATATTTAACAGCATGTTCTTCTGCTGCTTTGCTATACGGATTGAGTGCACCGCTAATTGCCCCTGCGTTTATTATACTACTTCCGTCACCATTTGCAATTAATTTTTAATGCTTCTATAGTCAGATATTAAATCAATATAATGCTGTGATTTAGTATGCTTCATTCTTTGCCACGCAGCGAATGTCTTCGGCACTTGTTCAGGCAAATATTGCTTAATTTCCTCGTATTGTCTTCGACTTGCACCTTTTTTTCTCTTAACAGCCTGCTCCCGGGCATATGCCTTACACTCTGTATCGGAGCGTAAATCGACGAAAGGCTGCATGCTCTGTCTGCTAAACTCCGCAAGCTCATCTTTGGTATATGCATTAGCTGGAAATATGGCAAAGCGGTGGCGGCAATTAGGGTGTATGGTGTTGTACCCGTCAACTAAGGCAGTATCATAAAGATATGCAAACCTAAGGGGCTTGCCGTTTTTGCCCTTGTACTTGCCATTGGCAGCCTCTTTTGTTAACGCATATACTCTGCCTTGATACATTGCACATACTTCGCAGGTAGGGTAATGGCTTGTCATACGCACTAAATCATATCCCCAAGCATTGCCTCGCACAACCTGTGCAGTGTTTTGCGTTTCTGCTGTGGTGGTGCGTGCAACCATAGCAGCATAATCTTTAATGTTGTGCTCTGTACCATTAGCATATGCAACTGATGTTATTTTTCTGTCAGCAAGCTTGTTTTGGAAGTCTTGCCGCATTTGCTTAACAGTTTGTCCTGTTGTTAGCTTTTTTGCAGCAGCTTGCAAAGCTGCTTGCCTTATGTAATCCTGTGTGCGTCTGCCGACCGTTATTTGATTGATATAGAAGGCGATTCCTACAGGCTCCGTGAAACCCTGCGGAACAACGGAACTGACTTCGAAACAGTAGTAAAATAGCAACTGCACCTGTGGCAGTAATGCAGCAGGTGCCAAACTTAGTCTAAAGTGACCTAGTTTTCAATAAGCGGTTGACCGAATTTTCGGTTGACAAATACACATAGACGAACCGGCAAAAATAATTCGTTTTTTCATATTTAAAATCCAGTATGGATAGATTATAAGCGGTGCAGACACGCCTAGTTCGGACAAGGAACACTTCTTTAAAATCCAGTATGGATAGATTATAAGAATAGTAAGGGTAAAAGGAAAATCACCTTGCGTATTATTTAAAATCCAGTATGGATAGATTATAAGCCGTAAACGCCGAGGGCATAAAGCTACTTAAAAACTTATTTAAAATCCAGTATGGATAGATTATAAGTGCCCTTGACCTAAATGTGCCAGTTCCTGCGATTTAATTTAAAATCCAGTATGGATAGATTATAAGTGCATAACATCATCTGATATTTTAATAAATACCATTATTTAAAATCCAGTATGGATAGATTATAAGTTCAGCTATGTTTGAAAAAGCAATTAACAGATATAATTTAAAATCCAGTATGGATAGATTATAAGACCGCTGTCGTCGTCCTTTGTCACCTTTGCAATTAATTTAAAATCCAGTATGGATAGATTATAAGCACACAAGGAGAAAAAAAGAATGTACAAGTTGTTGGATTTAAAATCCAGTATGGATAGATTATAAGCAGCTTATGGTACATAGCCCTTCTGCGTGTGGTTAATTTAAAATCCAGTATGGATAGATTATAAGAAATAGCGTGTTGTGTACCCAACTGTCAATATCATCATTTAAAATCCAGTATGGATAGATTATAAGTATATACTCTGCGGCAGAAAAAATCAAGCCGCACAGATTTAAAATCCAGTATGGATAGATTATAAGGCCTCAGTCATTAGAGGCACAAACAATGCCTTAACTTTCTTGGACAAACATAGTAGTAATAAACCTGAATGCCGGATACATTAATTTCTTCCATATATTGCCTCACAAAAAATTACTGCATTTGTCAGCTCCTTTAATAATCCCGTTTTGCACTGTGTTGTCAAAACGAACTCCATACTCTGAGGAATAACTGCAGTTAATTATAGGTATGCTGCTATGTCCCATGTGAATCGATTTACATTTCGTATCAATTCTGGAACGCCTAACGGACACTGTGTAATCAAAAACGCCTTCAGAAGCTCTCAGCCTTTCCTCAGGAGTTGCATTACTGTCAGTACATATTTTAACATTACTTTCTATTTCCTCTTTATGTTGGTTATAAACCTCAATAGGGATTGCGTCTATTCTGTCTATGCGTCGCATACCATCACTTTGGCTCTTTATGTACTCGTAGGCAGCTTGATACTCTTTATAAGCATTAAGATACTTATTATAATAATTGGAATCCTTTATTCTTTCTACAGACAGATAATCCTCAATTAGTTTATTTTTATCGTCCTCTGATATAACGCCCTCAAAATTCTTAATTGCCGCCTTGGACATACTGTGTATTGTTTCATCAACAAAATATTTTGCATTTCCCTGTATTTCAGTAAATACATAGCAGTTAGTTTTAGAAAAATCCTTTTTTCCTTTTCGGTTTACCCTGCCGAATCTTTGAAACAACGAAAACAGGTCTGACAGCTCTGTTATAAGAATATCAAAATCAATATCGAGGCTTGCTTCTACTACAGATGTAGAAACCCATATCTGCGGCCTTTCTAATTTGTCATTAGGAATTTTTGCAGCCTTTAATATTTGACCTTCCTTAGCCACACGGTCTTTTCTGGTAAAGTTGGAATGAAACAAATTTATATCTGCATCTATGCCGGAAGCCTTCAGCTGTTCGTAAATATCATTAGCAACATTTATTGCATTACATACAACAAGGTATTTTTTCACACTGCCACACCGAGTATCTGTAATAATACTTTGAACATCCTCTGCTGTAAGCTTATCCTCAAAAACCCTTACATTATGTCTTAGCTTTCCGTCTCCTGAGAAATTTTCCAGCTCTGCATCACCCTTAAAAACTCTGACAAGCTCCTCCTTAACAAACGGAGGCAGTGTAGCCGTTAATACAGCCACATTTCCACCTAATGTGTGAATCATTTCTACGGCGTATATTATAGCCGCAAGCAGCTCGGGATCATACATTTGAATTTCATCGATTATAAATCTGGAATATGATGACATTGCAAGCTTGTACTCATAGCCCGGATATTTTAATGCAAAGTCAAATATTTGGTCAGGTGTACACACTGTAATAGGCAAAGAAAACTGACGGCTGCTTTGTGCATAACCAAAGTCAAAGGCTTGGTCTGCCTCTCCTTCCTTCTCTTTGTCTAAGCTTTTTAGATAATATGCCTTCATATCAGAGTGGACCAGTGCCACTCTATGCTTGTAGTCCTCACCGCACAGTTCTTTAATTCTTTCATACATAGCGTTTATGGCTGTTTTTAACGGAAGCACAAAAAAGCACTTGTTATTGCCGCACCACAAAAGCCCTGCCTCTGTTTTTCCCATTCCTGTAGGTGCTGTAACTATAATATTTTTTCCGGAATTTTGCCTGCAAAACTTTTGCAGACTGTAATACTCATTGCCGGTTTGTTTTTTCCAGCTATCCATACATTCATTCAAAAAATCATTTTTAAATTCACAGGTAATGCCGGCACTGGCACTGTAATCGCACTTATGCAGAAATCCTTTCAACAAAACAGCGTATTGCTTATCCTTTTCATTTAACGGTTCTTCAAAAACGCCCTTAACCTTTTTAATAACCCTTTTCATACTGTTGTAAGCTTCATTGGCAGAAAAGCCCAACTCGCTTAAAGAATCTGTAATAAGGGAACACTCCTCGTTAAATATTGTAATTGGAGAGTCACCTCTGTAGTGATGGAACAAAACAGAAAAATATACCGCTATAGGGTTTATACACTTTTCCTTATCAATGTAAAAAACAGAAAGCACGCTGTGCGGCACTTCGTTATTGATGTTAAAGTCTCCGCCATATTTTACTCGATTTTGAAATTTGGAGTTAGCCTTGCCGTTATCGTGAATTTCGCAGGAAATCAGCAAGTCTATATACATTTCCCTGGATTTTATATAGCCCAGCTTATAGAGCAGGTTTGCCTGCTCTATAAGCTCCTTTGAATGTTGTTCTATTGTTTTGTTGGGCTTAGCCAATTTTTTATTTATATCCATACTAACCTCACGCCAATAAAACAGGATATATTGTATCATCCGTTTTATCAATTAATATACCGCTGCAGCCCTTGTCTAAGTAGGAAAATTTGTTGTATATAACAGGTATTCTGTTAAATTCACGCTTTCTCATTCCACCTTTAATTTTTTGTGTGGTGTAATCCTTTGGCATCAAATACTTAGTTCCTCCACGGTAACCGCCTGTCGTATCTGAATCTATGTCCAAATTTTCCTTGTTCTGCTCAATATATTCTATAGGCATATACATATCAAACGCATTATCGTCAAAGTCAATGTCCGTATCCACCGGGCACAGCTCTGTTTCCTCACATTCTAATACCTCAACAAAGTCCTCGCCTCTGCCTATAGCAGTAAGATTACAGATATTGTCCATAATATCCCGCATAGTCTGCTCATCGCTTACAATATGTATAACCAGCTCAATATCACAAAGCAGCTCGTAATATTTAGGCCCCTTTGCAAGAGTTCTAAAATGTGAATATGGAACGGTATATTTTACCCGCTCATATTCGCTGTAAATCTCCTTTAGCATTTTATATCGGCTTTCAAACGCTTTGACCTCTTCCGGCGAAATATTACTGTCAGCCTTCATTTCCTTTAAGATACTGTTCATTTGGTTAATACGCTTCTTATGCTTATCAATTCTTTTTTTAGTACGCCTTAAAAGCCTGTATTCCCTAATCAGCTTTTCATTGACAACATTAATGGTTATGCCCTTTTCAAAGCTGTTCCCTTGAGATTTTTGAGCTATAGCCACCACCTGATAAGCGCTTGACAGCATATCGGGATTTTTCATTTTAACAAGGGTGTTTCTATCGTCCTGTAATGAGTTAAGAAAGCAGTCCTCTTTAAACATTTTAGTCTTTAATGAACCGTACTTTCCTTGTATGCTTAGCTTCATAGGATGATAGCTTGTATAACCGCACGCCTTGTGAAATGCTCCTATTACTGTAGAATACGGTGCCATTGGGTAAGTTGAACGGCAATTTACAGTTTCTTCTCGTCTATAATTGGCGCTGTTTTGCTTTATATGCACTCTTATAGCTTTCATACTAATTCCGCCTTACTTTGAAAAATACTCCTTAACCTGACCTCTTAGAGCTTCAAAAAATTCAGGCACGGCAGTAGGGTGAAGCTCCCTTACTATTTCGTCCTCGTTTTTAAGCTCACCGTTACGCATAAGGGCACAGCTGTAGCCCTGCGAAAGCTTTTCTTTAATTGGCTCTATAACAAGCTTTTTACCCACAACATTAACGGCATTTTCAAACACATGGGTTTTTCTTGGTGAAAGTCCGCCAACAACAAATATCGGCTCTGCATTATCAAGATTTCCCTTTACCACCAAAGAAAGGTTTTCTACTGCATCCAGCAGTGCAATAACACGCTGACACTTTTCATCATTGTCAGCCTCAGCACCAAAGTTATCGTCCTTGCCGATTTTCTCAAGGTCAATAGTTAAGCTGTAAATTTTTGACGACTTGTCATATTCATACTGATATGGCATTAAACCACATTCTTTAGCGTCATTTTGAACATTTTTACCATTAGCCTTTGCATAATTTGTTGCAAGGTAAAGGTTGTTGTGAAAGCGTGCGTCATTTATAAACGGCTCTGTTGCCACTGCGTCTGTTAAATAAAATGAGCTGTTACGAATATATGTAATGTCCTTGGTAGACATATATCCACCCTCAAGGGCACGGCAGGTTGCGGCATTAATATCATTAGTTACAAGCTTCTGCATTGCACCGTCATTCGAGGTTTGCAGGTCATCATAAAAACCGGACTGAACGCAAATGGCGTTTTTTAAGCTTTCCCTACTGCGTGTTGCATACTCATTGCCGCCCCTGTATACCTTTTGAACACTTGAGATATTACCCAGACTTTCACCATAGTTACTTGTCATATTTGCAATTATTGTCATTGTCAAAGCTTTTGTAATCATAAATTAATTCTCCTTTAAATTATTATTTTCTTCTGTTTTGTTGTTCTTAAAGCCGACTTCCTCTGTTAATGCACTGGCAAAGGCAAAAGCAATGCTCTTGTTTTCCTCCGGATTTTCAATCAACTTATAGAAGAATGAAAATTCCATATTAACATATGAGGACAAGCTTAAAATAACCTCATTTACTCTATCGTAATCGTGGGCAACTAATGCACTAACGATTTTTTGCTTGAATGAGCTTATTTTATTTTTCTTGTTGTCTTCTATAAGTTTTTTTGACACCTTTTTACCACAGTGCCTTGCATTCATTATTTCATCCATAGCCTTGTTTCCTTTCCAAGCTTCATTAATATCTATTAGGGTATCTGTACGAAGCTTTACAACCATTTTATTTACATCTTTATCGAAGTATATTTTTAGCATCTGTAAAATAATATCATCTAAAAAAACATTATTTATACACCTTTCATACACCTCTCTTTCAACATCTAACCAATCGTTATTGGCAATCATATATAAATAATCAAGTGATTTATCCGAAAGATTCCTTAACTGCTTTAATCTATCAACCCTTACATACATTGTAGAATAATAATCGCTTTCTCTCGACTTCATAATTATTTCCACGTTGTAGTTAATATAGTTATACGCCTGCTGCAACACCCTAAGAAACTTTCTTTTGGAATTTATATTCCTTTTGTCTTTTGTTAATGCTTCACTAACCCTTTTGTTGGTTTGTACAAGATCCTTAACCGAAAAATTGTTGTTCACAAAAAAGGTTTCGTACATATCTGAATTTGAGAATGCAAAAGGAATGAAATCAAACTCCGGTATATCGTTGGTTTCGTAGCTTTCTTTTGCAAAACAAAACCCTAAAAATTTGGTTTTTCTGCCCTCGTCCAAGGTGTAGCCCGCAAGCCTGCAATGAGGATTCGATGCGGTAAGAAGCAGGTTACTGTTGGCATAATTACTGTACAAATTTTTGCCGTACCTAAATACACTTTTAATAATTTCGTGTCTGTTATTATTAATAATATCCGCCACAGTCTGCTTATTTGTACCGTCAAACCTTGTCTTGCCAAAAAGCTTTTTCAGCACAGTTTTGCTTTTAACCATATCGTTTACAGCTTTAATTTGTTCCTCTGTAAACTCATCTTTTTCAAGCATTTGCAATATTTTAATGTGAGTCATATCATCTTTAAAGTAGTCCTCGGCAAAGTCAAGGTATCTTTCCTCTGTAATATCCTCCTGATTATAAAGGATGCCGTCAAAGCCAAAAACACTCTCCTCCGGCTTTTCCTCTAATTCACTTAAAACCCCATAGCTAATATGATTAAATTTAAAATACTCAACTAATCCTGTCGTTGCCGCCGCATATCTCCATTCGGTTGGCTGCAGAAGGGTATTATAACCGTCAAAATCTATCTTGCTCTTCAATTTATATCATCTCCCCGCCCTCGGCTATTAGCTCAGCAAGTCCAAAACCAGCTGATTTTCGTGAACCTATGCCATTCTTCAGCAAATAGTTTATAATCGTGCTGTCTGCTTCAACAATGAACATACCCAAGCTGCACTCAATATAGCTGTTGTAATGGTACACTACTGTTTTTTTGGCATCAACAGGAGTTATCGAAAACTCCTCTGCCATTTTTTCGGTAAAGCCGGCGTTTACAAGCTGAGCAGTAATAATCCCTTTTGCCGCCTGTTTAAAATCATCTCCGGCAACCGAATAGTACTTGTCGGCGTTTTCCTGTTTGGTATGCTCCCTTATACACAAAGGACTCAACATTTTTATGAGTACCGAGCCGGAGCTTACATTTTTTTCGGGAAGCCGCCTAACACTATCAAGTGTTAAGCAATTTTTTAATGGTGCCGGCATACTTTTGCCTTTTTGCTTTATAAAGGCTGACATAAAAACATAACCGGTGTTTGTGTCTCCTGTTGAAAATGTAAGCCGTACCTGATTTTTCCCCAGAGTAATTTCGCCCTTGTCAAAAACCGGCTTAGGCAAATTTACCGCAAAGGTAAATTTTCTAACTGTTGGACCGGAATAATATTCTTCGTAAAACCTGCCGTCGGCAATTTCAGTCAAAGCTTTTTTAAAAAAAGCAAGAAAAACTCTCCTGTAGTCAAAAGGCAGCTTACAATTTTTCAACACAAATTGCAATTCAATTCTCATTTTAACCTCCATTTATTTATTTCAAAAGTATAAATTATTACCTT
>OMDM01000661.1_pt1 | contig 13260 bp, 9 predicted proteins | sample 1673801 | NCBI WGS metagenome assembly OMDM01 (sample SAMEA103958127, study PRJEB25191) | human gut metagenome | biome: human-associated habitat [ENVO:00009003]; feature: intestine environment [ENVO:2100002]; material: feces | place: Germany | collected 2013/2015 | reverse complement strand
AATCGATTAAAAAATCAAATAAGCAAATAGTACTTTTAAGATTATAATTATTACATTTGCAACACAGTTCAATAAATATTCAATTAAAATAAAGTTAACCATGTTTGATTCCGCAACTTATCAAAGACGCCGTCAGGCACTTAGAAACAAAGTGCAAAACGGTATTATCCTTATACTAGGTAATAATGAAGCTCCGGCAAACTATCCGGATAACACATATAAATTCCGTCAGGACAGTTCATTCCTCTACTTCTTCGGTCATTCTCACCCCGGATATGCAGGTGTAATAGATATAGAAGCAGGAGAGGATTATTTCTTCGGAAATGATGTAGATATGGACGACATTATCTGGATGGGGCCCCAACCCAGTGTGAAAGAATTGGCTGCACAAGTAGGTATTCAGAAAAGTTTTCCTTTCCCCCAGCTAAAAGAAGTGGTAAAAAAAGCTATCACACAAGGGAGAAAAGTACATTTCCTTCCTCCCTACCGATTCGATAATATGATGCTCTTAGAAGACTTAACCGGTATCCGTGCGGCTATAGTAAAGAAATATGCTTCTGTAGAATTGATAAAAGCTGTAGTTGATTTACGTTCTGTAAAAGAAGCTTGCGAAATAGCAGAAATCGACTTGGCATGTAATATTGGTTATGAAATGCACACAACCGCCATGCGTCTATGTAAACCAGGAATAAAGGAACAATATATCGCCGGAGTACTGGATGGCATCGCCGCTTCTTATGGAAGCATGACTTCATTTGCCACTATCCTGACTCAACATGGGGAGACATTACATAACCATGACCATAGCCATATCTTAGAGCCAGGGCGCATGATGCTAACAGATGCCGGAGCTGAAAGAGTCACAAATTATTGTTCAGACCATACACGTACCGTACCTGTGGGAGGCAAATTTGAAGGACGGCAAAAAGATGTGTATAATATTGTATTGGCTTGCCATGATAAAGCATTGGAAATTACTCGTCCAGGTATAACCTATATGTCTGTACACTTAGAAGTCTGCAAAGTGCTAGTTCAAGGATTAAAAGACCTGGGACTCATGAAGGGCGACGTGGAAGAAGCTGTTGCCGCTGGTGCACATGCTTTATTCCTGCCTCATGGATTAGGTCATATGATGGGATTGGATGTACATGACATGGAAGACCTAGGACAAATTTACGTAGGATATGACGATGAAATCCGTCCTTCTTCCCAGTTCGGGCTAGCCTCTCTACGCATGGGACGTCGCTTACAGGAAGGCTTTGTGATTACCGATGAACCGGGTTGTTATTTTATTCCAGCATTGATTGACAAATGGAAAGCAGAGAAAATGCATACAGACTTCCTGAACTTTGATGCTATTGAAAAATTCAAAGATTTTGGAGGCATCCGCTTGGAAGATGATATTTTGATTACTTCGGAAGGCTCCCGTTTCACTGGCGAGAAACGCATCCCTATCACTATCGAAGAAGTAGAAACTATTATGAATGAGTAACATAACAAACAAAACTTTTATTTCTAAAATGAAAAGATTTACATTATTAGCAGCATTAGGTTTATGCAGTATAAGCCTCTTTGCACAAGATGCACAAAAAGAAGAGCCAAAGGAAGAAGGGTTTGTATTCACTACAGTAAAAGAACTGCCTATTACTTCTGTCAAGAACCAAAGCCGTGCCGGTACTTGCTGGTGCTATTCCAGTATGGCCTTTCTAGAATCAGAATTACTTCGTATGGGAAAAGGAGAATACGACTTTTCTGAAATGTACATCGTACACCAAACTTATTTGGATCGAGCCGATGCCGCCGTACGTACTCACGGAGATGTATCTTTTTCCCAAGGAGGATCATTCTATGACGTTATCTATGGAATGAAAAAATTTGGTCTGGTGCCCGAAGAAGTTATGCGTCCGGGAGTCATGTATGGTGATACACTAAGTAACCATACAGAACTTACAGCCGTATCGGATGCTGTAGTAGCAGCAATAGCCAAAGGAAAATTACGCAAACTCCAAACAGATAATAACCATAATCCATTATGGAAAAAGGCCATTGCCGCTATTCATGATATCTATTTAGGTAAATGCCCTGAAAAATTCACTTATAAAGGAAAAGAATACACTCCCCATTCATTCTTCGAATCAACAGGATTAAATCCAAATGATTACATTTCATTAACCTCGTATACCCACCATCCGTTCTACGAACCATTTGTCCTTGAAATTCAAGACAACTGGCGTTGGGGACAATCATACAACCTTCCCATTGATGAATTCATGCAGGTTTTTGATAATGCCATTAATAACGGCTATCCAATCGCATGGGGATCTGATGTCAGTGAACAAGGTTTTACACGTGATGGCGTAGCTGTTATGCCCGACACGGAAAAAGTGCAAGAACTAAGTGGGTCAGACATGGCTCATTGGTTGAAAATGAAACCGGAAGAAAAGAAACTGAACACCAAACCACAACCTCAGAAATGGTGTACACAAGAAGAACGCCAGGAAGCATATGACAATTGGGAAACAACCGACGATCATGGCATGTTGATTTACGGTATAGCTAAAGACCAAGAAGGAAATGACTATTATATGGTAAAGAATTCTTGGGGAAAAGCTGGAAAATACGAAGGCTTATGGTACGCCTCAAAAGCATTCGTTCGTTACAAAACCATGAATATCGTAGTCAATAAAAATGCACTGCCTAAAGAAATTGCTAAAAAATTAGGCATCAAATAATCCGCTACTATACAATACTTTACCGCTAATTCCATAAAATATATATGGAATTAGCGGTTTTTTTATTTGTTTTTTCCTAACTTTACGGATTGATTGGGTAAGTATAACTAGAAAATGGTATCATCCCGTCTCCGAGAGCAGAAAAAAGAAAAAAAATATATAAAATGAATCACAAATGGAATTATCAACCTCCAAGCCAAGAACAGACAGAAGCAGCTAAAGCATTAGCAAAGGAAACAGGGATCAGCCCGATTCTTTGTAAGCTGTTGCTGGAAAGAGGTATAACCTCAGCAGCAGAGGCTAAAAGATTTTTCCGTCCCCAGCTTAACGAGCTACACGACCCATTCCTGATGAAGGATATGAGCATTGCCGTAGAACGGCTCAATCAAGCTATGGGCAGGAAAGAACGTATCATGGTTTATGGAGATTATGATGTAGACGGTACAACAGCTGTAGCATTGGTATACAAATTTCTCCAGCAGTTCTATTCGAACATTGACTACTATATTCCCGACCGATATAATGAGGGCTACGGAGTATCAGTAAAAGGAGTGGATTATGCCTGTGAAACAGGTGTAAAACTTATTATTGTGTTAGATTGCGGTATTAAAGCCGTAGAGGAAATTGCTTATGCAAAAGAAAAAGGTATCGATTTCATCATCTGCGACCACCATGTACCTGATGATATATTGCCACCAGCCGTAGCTATTCTGAATGCCAAACGGGCAGACAATACGTATCCTTACGATCATCTTTCAGGGTGTGGTGTAGGCTTCAAATTCATGCAGGCTTTCGCTTTGAATAATGGCATTGAATTTCATCAACTAACTCCTTTATTAGATTTGGTTGCTGTCAGTGTAGCATCAGACATCGTACCTATCATGGGAGAGAACCGAGTGCTGACACATCATGGTTTAAAGCAGTTGAACTCCAATCCCAGTGTAGGTCTGAAAGCTATTATTGATGTATGCGGATTATCAGAAAAAGAAATTACCGTAGGTGATATCGTATTCAAGATAGGTCCGCGCATCAACGCATCCGGACGTATACAGAACGGAAAAGAAGCGGTGGAATTGCTCATAGAAAAGGACTTCTCGGCAGCATTAGAGAAAGCCAACCAAATCAACCAATACAATGAAACCCGTAAAGATCTGGATAAGACCATGACCGAAGAGGCCAACCAAATTGTAGACCACTTGGAAGGACTAGCAGACCGGCGTTCCATTGTCATCTATAATGAAGCGTGGCACAAAGGTGTTATCGGTATCGTAGCTTCACGCCTTACAGAGGTTTATTATCGCCCGGCAGTTGTATTAACCCGTACAGATAATCTAGCAACTGGTTCTGCCCGTTCCGTATCAGGTTTCGATGTTTACAAAGCTATCGAATATTGTCGTGACTTGTTGGAAAATTTTGGAGGACACACTTACGCTGCAGGACTATCCATGAAAGTGGAAAATGTGGAAGAATTCACCCGCCGTTTTGAGACCTATGTCACAGAACATATTTTGCCGGAACAGACTAGTGCTGTAATAGATATTGATGCAGAAATTGACTTCCGGGATATCACTCCGAAGTTCCATGCCGACCTGAAAAAGTTCAATCCCTTCGGACCAGACAACCACAAACCTATCTTTTGTACACATAATGTATATGATTATGGTACCAGCAAAGTAGTAGGTCGTGATCAGGAGCATATCAAGTTGGAATTGGTAGACAATAAATCAAACAATGTGATGAATGGCATCGCTTTCGGACAAAGTTCACAAGCACGCTATATTAAGACCAAACGTTCTTTTGATATTTGTTATACCATTGAAGAGAATACGCACAAGCGTGGTGAAGTACAATTGCAAATAGAAGATATAAAACCCAGTGAGGAATAATGGTAAAAATTTATCTTTGAAATATGTCAAAACTTTAATGACGTTATCAGATACTTATCAGAATAATAAGATGACAAGTCATTGGGGTTTTGACATAATTTTCTTATTCTCCTTCCAATGACCTATAAAGAAATTCTAAAACAATATTGGGGATATGATAACTTTCGGGGCATACAGAAAGAAATCATTGAAAGTATAGGCAACGGTCACGACACGCTAGGATTGATGCCTACCGGTGGCGGCAAATCCATTACCTTCCAAGTACCAGCTTTAGCACAACCCGGATTATGTTTAGTTATCACACCTCTTATTGCCCTGATGAAGGACCAGGTACGCAATTTACGCGACCGGGGTATCAAAGCTTTAGCAATTTATTCAGGCATGACGCGCGAAGAGATCATCGTTGCATTGGAAAACTGTATCTTCGGCGACTATAAATTCCTTTATATTTCTCCGGAAAGACTGGATACTGAAATATTCCGTAACAAACTACGGAACATGAAGGTAAGTATGATCACAGTAGATGAGTCACACTGTATATCTCAATGGGGATATGATTTCCGCCCTGCTTATCTGAAAATTGCAGAAATTCGAGAACTCCTTCCTGACATACCTATATTGGCACTGACAGCAACTGCCACTCCGGAAGTAGTAACAGATATTCAAACAAAACTAAACTTTAAAAAAAACAGTCAGGTTTTCCGAATGAGTTTCGAAAGAAAAAACTTGGCTTATATTGTACGTCCTACAGAAAATAAACAGGAAGAGCTATTACATATTTTAAATAGTGTGCCCGGCTGCGCCATTGTCTATACCCGCAACCGGAAACGCACACGTGAAATTGCCGAACTACTGGTCAATAACGGCATAACTGCCACTTTCTATCATGCCGGTTTGAATAATGATGTAAAAGATCAACGTCAAAAAAGCTGGCTCACCGGAGAAAGCCGTATTATGGTAGCAACCAACGCTTTCGGCATGGGTATCGACAAGCCAGATGTACGTATCGTTATCCACATAGATATGCCTGATTCTCCTGAAGCCTATTTTCAAGAAGCCGGACGAGCAGGGCGTGACGGGCAGAAAGCATATGCTGTTCTGCTATACGCCCAAAGTGATAAAACCACTCTCAACAAACGTATCAGTGATACATTTCCCGACAAGGATTATATCCGAAAAGTGTACGAAGATATCAACTACTATTTTCAAATGGCCATGGGAGACGGTATAGGTTGCACCTTTGCTTTTAACTTGGATGAATTCTGTCGTAACTTCAAACATTTCCCCGTACAAGCAGACAGCGCTTTAAAGATTCTGACCCGTGCCGGATATTTAGAATATACGGACGAGCAAGATAATGCTTCACGTATTCTTTTCACTATGAAACGCGACGAACTCTATAAACTACACGAGAATGATACAGATACAGAGAAACTGATAAACATCATCTTGCGTTCTTATACAGGATTATTTACTGATTATGCCTATATTAACGAAGATTCCTTAGTAATCCGTTCCGGATTAACCCGCCAACGAATCTATGAAATTCTACTGACGCTAACTCGTAGACATATCATACATTACATTCCACGGAAAAAGACACCTTATATTATATATACCCGTGAACGGCAAGAAAAGAATCGCCTTGTCCTAACTCGGGAAATATACGAAGACCGAAAAAAAAGCTATACCACCCGAATCAAAGCTATGATAGAATATGCCACAGCCGATGATAAATGTCGTAGCCGAATGCTACTCAGATATTTTGGAGAAAAGAACGAACACAACTGCGGACAATGTGATGTATGCCTTAACAAACATCATTCAGGAATAAAACAGGGGGAATTTCAAGAATTGGAAAAACAAATCAAACAGCTATTACAGGCAAACGCCATGCCTGTTTCAGAACTACTGAACCAATTGAATAGCAATCGTGAAAAAGCGGAAAAGGTACTCTCCTACCTACTTTCCGAAGAAATAATACAATTAAAAAATGGAATTCTTTCTGTATAAATCGTATCTTTGCCATTGATTTATTAACCTTTTACCCCAACAGAATATGAAAAAAATGCATCTGGCAATCATTTGTCTTTTTACCGGTTGTACTATCTTTGCCCAAAACATAGATGTACAGCCCATCCCTCAACAAGTTTCCAAACAAGGCGGACAAATCAATTTACCTGAAACTTACCAGCTCTTGGGAGAAACTGAAGCTAATCCATATGCCGTACAAGAATTAAAAGATTTATTAGGTGGAAAACACCCGGCCAATACCGGTTTGCGCATTTATATTGGAGAAAAAGGAGACAAGTCTATCCGCAAGTTTACTCGTCAAATCCCCAACCAAAAGGAAGGTTATTATCTATCCATCAATAATAAGGAAATAATTCTGGCAGGGAACGATGAACGTGGAACCTACTATGCCTTGCAAACCTTAAAACAATTGCTCAAAGATAACCAATTACCGATAATAGAGATACAAGACTATCCGGCCATATGCTACCGTGGTGTCGTAGAAGGATTTTACGGGACTCCCTGGAGCCATAATGCCCGTCTTCGCCAACTTCAATTTTATGGTGAAAACAAAATGAACACCTATATATACGGTCCTAAAGATGATCCTTACCATAGTTCTCCCAACTGGCGCTTGCCTTACCCCGAAAAAGAAGCAAAACAATTACAGGAATTAGTAAAAGTAGCCCAAGAAAACGAAATAGATTTTGTTTGGGCCATCCATCCAGGGCAAGACATCAAATGGAATAAGGAAGACCGTGAACTATTATTGGCAAAATTTGAAAAGATGTATCATCTCGGTGTCCGTTCTTTTGCCGTCTTCTTTGATGATATTTCAGGAGAAGGTACTAACCCTGTGAAACAAGCAGAACTGCTGAACTACATAGATGAACATTTTGTAAAAGTAAAACCAGATGTAACTCCCCTTATCATGTGTCCCACGGAATACAATAAAAGTTGGTCCGACCCTGCTAAAGGATATCTTACTACTTTAGGAGACAAACTGAATCCATCCATACAAATTATGTGGACAGGAGACCGAGTTATTTCCGATATTACCCAAGATGGTATTCAATGGATAAACGACCGGATTAAACGTCCGGCATATATATGGTGGAACTTTCCTGTTTCCGATTACGTTAGAGATCATCTGCTCATGGGACCAGTATATGGAAACGATACTCAAATAGCCCATCAGATGTCTGGCTTTGTAACTAATCCGATGGAACATGCCGAGGCTTCTAAAATAGCTATTTATAGTGTAGCCTCATACGCTTGGAATCCCCAAAAATATAACAGTGAAAAAACTTGGAAAGATGCTATTATGAACATTTTGCCCGATGCAGCCACTGAATTGGAATTCTTTGCTGCCCACAATTCGGACTTGGGTCCCAATGGACATAAATATCGCCGAGAGGAATCTGTAAATCTCCAACCTACAGCGCAAAGCTTTACTGAAAGTTACATAAAAAATAAAACTTACACTGAAAAAGATTTCTCTATTCTACAAGAAACCTTCAGCCAGATGGTTGAATCAAGTGATATTTTAGTCGCCCATGCTGATAAAAATCCGATTATAGTAGAAATCATGCCTTGGCTTTATCAATTCAAACTATTGGGAGAAACCGGAAATGAAGTATTGGCAATGGTCAAAGCATACGACAAAAATGACCAATCTTTATTTATGCGTAAATACAAGCACGTGAAAGCCTTGCAACAACAAATGTTTCAAATTGACCAGACATACAACCAAAACCCTTACCAGCCGGGTATAAAGACAGCAGGAAGGGTAATCAAGCCATTGATTGATCAAACTTTCGCCACCGTCACGCAATGCTATAACCAAAAATATAGTACACTGCTGAATGCTGAAACCGACTATATGCCGCATAAACTAATAAGCGATATCAGTCAGATAAAGAACTTACCTTTACAGGTAAAGATAAACCGCATTCAGATTTCTCCGGCGCTGGAAGTTATCAAATGGCCCGGTAATGGTTCATTGACTATCGAACTGGATCAAGTTTATCCCGGAGAAAATATAGAGATAGATTTCGGGAAACCGGAAATCGCAACTTGGGGAAGCCTTGAGATATCTGCAAATGGAAAAGATTGGAGTAAAGTAAACTTTACACAAGAAAAGAACCTACTGACTGCCAGTTTACAACAGAAACCAATAAAGGCAGTACGTTTTACCAACATGCAGCATCAGGAACAAGAAATTTACCTCAGACGATTTATTATAACAATAGACAAATAAAACAACTATAAATTATGGGCTTATTTAAATCCTTATTCGGCGGAAACAACATCCCCGAAACCGAAAAAGAGAAAAATGATAAAAAGAACTTCGAGATTTTAAAATACGATGGCATCCGCGCCCAACGTATGGGTAAACTACCTTATGCCATTAAATGTTTTGAAGAGGCAGTTGCCATCAACGATGAATTAGAAACTCTCAGCCTGCTAGCCACTGCTTATACACAGGCGAACCGACTAGATGACGCCCGTATCACACTAGACCGCATGGCTACAAAAGATCCTGAACAAGTAAACACCTTCCTTTCACTAGCTGGCATCTGCTATATGCAGGAAGATTACGAAAATATGAAGGATGCCTGCCAAAAAGCTTTGGTTTTAGATAATAAGAACCCCCTATCTTTCTATTTGACAGCAAAAGCAGCTATCGGCATGAAAGATGATATCACTGCCATTGCCATGCTGACTAAAGCTATCGTATTGAAAGAAGATTATACCGAAGCATACCAGCTACGCGCTGAAGTACTTTGGAAAATGAAACAAGCAAAAGATGCTGCTGAAGATATACAAAAGTTACTCAGCCTCAATCCCGACGACGAACAAGCCTTGCTCTTGAAAGGAGAAATTCTAGCCGCCACCAATGAACCGGAACAAGCACAAGAATGTTTTAATCAAGTATTGTCACTCAATCCGTTCAATGAAAAGGCCTATATCCTGTCAGGCGAACTATATCTGGCAAACAAAGATTTTGACAAAGCATTGGCTATATATGATGAAGCCATTGAAATCAATCCAAACTTTGCCAAAGCATATCATGAACGAGGACGTATCAAATTACTTAAAGGAGACAAAGACGGATCTGTGGAAGATATGAAGAAAGCAATAGAACTGGCTCCTGAAAATGAAATTAATATTAGCGGTCAATACAATAATTATGAAAACATGACTAAGAATGTTCCGTTTTAAAAGCGGAACATTTCAATTCGTTTTATTGTTTATTTATATACAAAATAAGCAAAAAACACATGAGCGTAAAAGAACAATATTGGAAATACTCCCTTATCACCATTATACTGGGATTAGGACTTATTTTATTTATAAAAATGTCTCCTTTCATGGGAGGTATTTTAGGAGCATGCACCATTTACATTATGGTAAGAAAACAAATGTTTTATCTTACCCAAGAAAAGCATTTCAAAAAAAGCATTACAGCCATTTTACTCTTGATAGAAGCTATTATGTGCTTTCTTGTACCTTTATCATTGGCCGTATGGTTATTGATCAATAAATTACAGACGGTAAACGTAGATACGACAGGTTTTATCCATACGGTAACCAATCTTGCCGATTGGCTCCATACCAAGACGGGATATGACTTACTAAATGCGGAAAACATTTCATCCATAGCCTCAATTCTTCCTGCCATCGGACAGTTTCTGATGGGAAGTATCAGTAGCTTTGCCGTTAATGCTTTCGTATTGGTCTTTGTTCTCTATTTCATGCTAATTGGCGGAATTCAAATGGAAAAATATATCTATGAGTTACTTCCTTTCAGCGATACAAACAAAAAAAATGTACTGAAAGAAATTAATATGATTGTAAGGAGTAATGCGATAGGTATTCCCTTACTAGCAGTCATTCAAGGAGGAATAGCTACATTAGGTTACTATTTATTTGATGTACCCAGCGCGCTATTGTTTGGCTTCCTGACCTGCTTTGCCACCGTCATTCCTATTGTAGGAACAGCATTGGTATGGTTCCCGCTAGCTGCCTATCTTGCTCTTTCAGGAGATTGGACACATGCCGTCGGACTACTTCTTTATTGTGGATTAATTGTAACAAACATTGATAATCTCATCCGTTTTATTCTGCAAAAGAAGATGGCAGACACCCATCCACTCATCACCATTTTTGGAGTAGTCATCGGACTTTCTTTATTCGGATTCATGGGTGTCATATTCGGACCGTTATTGTTATCCATCTTCATTTTATGCGTGAATATTTTCAAGACGCAATACTTAAAATAATCACTTTATATATAGTTGATAAGCATCCGCCAGTTGTTTCATCGCCTTTTCGATGATACAACGCGGACTTGCCACATTTAAACGCATAAAGCCAATACCTTCCTTACCAAACATCTCCCCGTCATTCAATGCCAAATGCGCTTTATCTACAAAGAATTCATTCAAATCTTTCTGGCTCAACTTCAGTTCACGGCAATCCAGCCAAACTAAATAAGAAGCCTCCGGACGAATGGCCTTGATTTTAGGTGCATGATTTTTCAAAAAATCGTCTACAAAATCTATATTTCCTTGTATATATGCCAAACATTGGTCAAGCCATTCCGTACCATGACTATAAGCAGCCTCAACAGAAAGAAAAGCAAAGACATGTCCCATATCCAACTCACCGGCATCCATATAGATACGGAAACGTTTACGCAAATCTTCATTAAAAATAAGAGCATGTGAGGCAGATAGTCCCGGCATATTAAAAGCCTTGCTAGGAGACATAAAAGTAACAGAGTTCATTCGAGCCTTTTCACTGACAGTAGCAAAAGGACGATGTGTATGAGGAGGTAAAGTCAAATCCGCATGAATTTCATCCGAGAAGACCAATACTTTCTCATCATAACAGATATCAGCTATCGCTCGTAACTCTGCTTCAGTCCACACAACGCCACCCGGATTATGAGGATTACATAAAATAAACAGCTTACAACCTTTAATCTGTTCACGAAAAGTATCCAAATCCATACGATACATGCCGTTTTCCCATTTTAACGGATTGGTAACCAAAGTGCGCTCATTACGAGTAGTAACCCATGCAAAAGGATGATAAACAGGAGGTTGAATCATTACCTTATCCCCTTTCTGAGTAAAACAATTCATAGCCATACCGATGCCTGGTACAATGCCGGGAACAAAATTTATCATTTCCTTGGTCACAACCAGATCATAACGCTGTTTTACCCAGTTTATAATCGCATTATAATAGCTATCTGGTTTACCTGTATACCCTAGAACTTCATTTTCGCAACGTTTACGGATAGCATCTGTTACAAAAGGAGCTGTGGCAAAATCCATATCAGCCACCCATAAAGGAATCAAATCCGTACGTCCCCAAATATGCTTCAGCCCTTCTACTTTCTCAGCAGACGTACCGCTGCGATCTATCACTTTATCAAAATTGTATCTCATTGTTTCTATTTTTAGGAATTGTCGCCCAAATATAGGAAATTTCTACATTGGGCGACATTAATTCCCTTATTTTTTCAAGGCTTCAATTACCTGAGGCATCATTGTCCAAACAAAGTTTTCACTTTGTGCTGTATAAAAATTACCATCAACAACCGATTTTTCATCAGTAGCCATCCCTTTACTTACAGCCGGTTTTGCCAAAGGATGCACAGCTAATCTCTTTCCCTCTGTAATTCCAGCAAAATCAAACAACAGACCTGCAGCACAATGACCTATCAGGATCTTTCCTTTCCCAGCAAATGCTTTCAAGACCGATCAAGTCCACATTATAAGGTTTATCCGCATTTTGAGCGAATACAGGAACCGCATCCCCACAGGCAAAAACCAAAGCATCAAAATCATCCTCATGCCCTATAAGATTTGCAATCACATCATCGGCCACCAATTCAATACCCGAGTTTGTTTTAATTTCCTTTGTTTCCGCCACTGCATACACCTTATAGGATATAGCATTTTCAAAAAACGCTTCCAAATATTGGAACAAACCGAATCCGTTCACCGGATTTACTGCTAAAACAGCTACTTTCTTTGCCATAATCTTAACTAATTATAAGTGAAACAATAAATTTATCTAGTAAAACAATAGTTATCTTTAGTAAGTTTATTACTTTTGTGATACAAATGTAAGTATCCTTCTTCCAAAAAACAAGAAGGCACCTGTAGATAAGGAACTTACATAGAGGTAACCATTGTTGAACGACAAGGAAATAGTAAATGTTAAAAAATGAAAAATTTTCATCCGGATGATAATTGTCCTGTACGGAATGTATTGTGCAGGCTTGGTGATAAGTGGTCTATGCTAGTTCTTATCACATTAAATGCTAACGGAACCATGCGATTTTGCGATATTCATAAGACAATAGCCGATATCTCACAACGCATGCTGACTGTAACCCTGCGCACACTGGAAACTGACGGACTAGTGAGCCGGAGAGTATATGCCGAAGTTCCGCCACGAGTAGAATATGAACTGACAGAAAGAGGGAAAAGCTTAATACCACATATAGAAGGATTAGTAGATTGGGCTTTACAACAGATGCCGGGAATTATGGAAAGCAGGAGCCAAACAGGCACTGTCTAAAAAAAATTTGAAAAAAAACTTCTTAT
>OMDM01000650.1_pt1 | contig 13545 bp, 9 predicted proteins | sample 1673801 | NCBI WGS metagenome assembly OMDM01 (sample SAMEA103958127, study PRJEB25191) | human gut metagenome | biome: human-associated habitat [ENVO:00009003]; feature: intestine environment [ENVO:2100002]; material: feces | place: Germany | collected 2013/2015 | reverse complement strand
TAGTAAGGGAAGCTTCATCCGTAATTGTATATTTTGGCAGGAATTCCTCCACCCATTGGGCATGTTTGGCAATCTTATCATTGGAACGAATATCTTTTTTCTCTAAAATATATTCTTTTAAAAGCTCCAGTTCGGTTTTTAAACGGGCAGGGAGTACTGCAAGTCCCATAACTTCAATCAAGCCGATGTTTTCTTTTTTTATGTGATGATATTCGCTGTGAGGATGGTAAACTCCCAGTGGATATTCCTCTGTTGTAAGATTGTTGCGAAGGGCCAAATCCAATTCATACATGGAATCCCGATAACGGGCAATGGGGGTAATGGTATTGTGATTTTCCCCATTTGTATGGGCAAACAGGAAAGCCTCTTCATCGGTATAATTTCTCCAAATCTCTAAAATATGTGATGCCAGAGCGATTACACGTTGCTCATCGCTACACCAGAGCCGTAGGACGGAAAGCGGCCATTTTACAATGCCAATCTGCACATCTTCATAGCCCTTTACTGTAAATTCATATTCTACCGGAGCCTTTTCCATAGCAAAGGAGTAGCATCCCCCCTGAAAATGGTCATGGGTCAGAATAGAGCCGCCTACAATGGGAAGGTCGGCATTGGAGCCTAAAAAGTAATGTGGAAATTGTTTCACAAAGTCAAAGAGCCGACGGAAGGTGGCTGGTGTGATTTCCATAGGGGTATGCTGCTGATTGAATACGATGCAATGCTCATTATAGTAAACATAAGGGGAGTATTGAAGAGCATACCCGGTATTCCCTAAGGTAAGGGGAATAATCCGGTGGTTTTCTCTGGCAGGATGGTTCAATCTTCCGGCATATCCCTCGTTCTCCATACAGAGAAGGCATTTCGGATAATCCACAGAAGCAGCCGCTTTAGCGGCAGCGATGGCTTTCGGGTCCTTCTCCGGCTTGGAGAGGTTGATGGTGATATCAATGGTTCCGTACTCTGTATCCACCGTCCATTTCAAATCTTTGCAGACCCGATATCTGCGGATATAGTCGGAGTTTTGACTCAGTTCATAGTAATAATCCGTTGCCACTTTAGGAGAACTGTCGTACTTTTCCCAAAAAGTTTTTTGTACCTGTGCTGGTCGTGGCATAAGACAGTTCATCAGCTTGGTGTCAAACAGGTCCCGGGATACGGTATTGTCTTCCACCAGTCCATGGGAAACAGCGTAGGTTAAAAGTTTTTCCAAAATGGTTTCTAACTGCCATGGCTCAGAGGGTTCCTCCGGTTCTGCGTAAGAATCCAGATTTAAAACATCTAAGATAAGATTTGTGGTGTAGATACGTTCTTCCGGTGGGGTAAGGCCTGTCCTTATGCCGTAGAGAACCAGTTGTTGGATTGCTTGATGAATCATATTAGCTCCTTCCTTAGAAAATACGTCTGACGCCGTCGCCAATCTCTGCTATATAAAAGTCAGCGGCATAACCAATTTTGTCCAGATATATATTTCCCACATTCTTCATAAAATTTCCTTCACAGCCGTTTTTTACAATACTGACGGTGCAGCCGCCAAAACCGGCTCCGGTCATGCGGGAGCCAATGACGCCCTCCTGTGCAAGGGCAGCCTCCACAAGGGTATCCAGTTCCATGCCGGTTACCTCAAAGTCATCCCGCAGAGAATTGTGGGAAGCCACCATAAGCTCACCGAATTTTTCCAGATTTCCCTCCTGCAAAACCTTTACAGCCTCTACGGTTCGCAGATTTTCGGAAACCGCATGTTTGGCACGTTTTTTCCAATTTTTGTCACGGATGGCAGTCTGATAGAGGTCAAATTGTTCCCGGGTAAGGTCACCCAGAGAATCAATTCCCACCACCTCCTGAATCTGGGCCAAAGCCGCAGAACATTCCCGACGGCGTTCATTGTATAGAGAATCACACAGTCCCCGCTTTTTGTTGCTGCAGGAAATAATGATTTTAGCGTCCTCTAAAAGTACCGGAACATATTCGTATTGAAGGGTATTGGTATCTAAAAAGATAGCATGATCTTTTTTGCCCATGGCAATGGAGAACTGATCCATAATGCCGCAGGCTACATGGTTGTAGTGATTTTCCGAATATTGGCTAAGCTTTGCCATATCCGTAAGACTCAGTCCAAACCCGAAGAAGTCGTTCAGAAAAAAGGCGGTTCCCACTTCAATAGAAGCAGAGGAGGACAGACCGGAGCTGTTGGGAATCGTTCCGTATACCAAAAGGTCAAAGCCTTGGGGTACCGTGTAGCCGTTCTGTTCCAAAGTCCAGATAATTCCCATGGGATAGTTGACCCAGTGATTATCCTGCTGAATGGAAATATCCTCAAGAGACCGCTCTGAAATGCCTAAAGTTTTAAAATTTTCGGAATAGAAACGCATCTGACGGTCCTGACGTTTCCGAACCAGAAAATAAGTGCCGATGGTAAGGGCACAGGGAAATACGTGACCGCCGTTATAATCGGTGTGTTCGCCAATCAGATTGACTCTACCGGGAGAGAAGTAACAGCGGATATCTCCGCCCTCTCCAAAAGTATCATAAAAAATAGTAGTTAGTTGTTCTATCAAAACAAACCCTTCCTTTCTTGAAATAACACCATAAGATTGAATCAAAAATAGCACGTGAAAAAGATAGGTGTCAACTGTCTGCCGTGAAAAACCAAAAATTGTGCAATTATTACTAAAAGACCTTTGGTAAAAAGTAATAAAAAATGGAAACTAATTTTATGAAAATAGTTTCTTGTGAGAAAAACAAGAACATGGTACCATACAGGAAACTATATATTAAAAATGAGTTTCCAAATTTGAAAGTCAGGAGGAGAATCATGGAGTTACGGGAGAAGATTTTACTGGGGACATTACAGGCCTTCAATAAAAAAGGATTGAAGTTTACCATGGATGACATCTGCGGTATTTTGGGAATCAGTAAAAAAACCATTTATACGGTATTTAGGGATAAGGAAGAATTGTTTCTGGCAATGGTAGATTATCTCTTTGATACCATTAAGGAAAGCGAGCAAAAGGTTGTAAATGACGAGAGTCTGACTACGGTGGAGAAAATACACGGAATTCTGGGAGTACTGCCAGAGGGCTATCGGGAGGTAAATTTCCAACAGCTATATCTGCTGAAGGATAAGTATCCCAATATTTACAAACAGGTAGAGAAGCGTTTGGAGACAGGCTGGGAAACTACCATCGCACTTTTGGAACAGGGCATGGAAGAGGGAGTGATACAGCCGATTAAGATACCGATTCTAAAGATGATGATGGAAGCAACATTGGAACAGTTCTTCCAGAGAGATATTCTGATACGCAACAATATCTCCTATGCGGAGGCATTGGACGAAGTGGTAAATATTTTGATGAACGGAATTGTTTTAACAGAAAAAGCGAGGTAAAGATATGAAAGAAAGGTCCAGAGAGATTTTTGGGAATCAGATGCCGGAAAGTGTCTGCCGGAAAGCACAGAAGTCCAAGAGAAAATACCAGAAAAAATTCGGTGAGGACAGTAAGGTGAATTATCCGGTGTACGTCTATCGGAATCAACATATTGGAGATATTCTGGGAGTGCAGGACATTCGTCTGGAACAGAAGAAGGAGGAAGGGGAAGAATTTGACAGAGAAAAAGGAATCATTGTGGGAAATATCCGTATGGGATTCGGCCATTATCGAATCTCTATGGCGATTGCCTCGGCGGCTCACGCCATGGGATATACTCCTTATTGGATGGATTTGAATTCCTATGAGCAGACCGTCTGCACGAAAGTTATCAGTGAACAGAACCGCCTCTATTCCATGGGTTCAAGAATGTCGGGAAAGAGTAAGATTTTTAACAAGGTGGTCTGGGAGCCTTTGAATTATGAAGGTTTCCGTAAACTGTCCTACAATGCTTCGGACCAGAAAAATGCAGAGCTGATGGCACCGGTGTATCGGAATATACCAAAAGAGATTCCGGTGGTTGCCACCCATGTGTGGCCGGCACAGGCAGCAGTCCATGCGGGGATGGAGTATGTGGTAAATGCCATACCGGACAACTGGCCAATGGCGTTGCATCTGGCAGAGGGAAGTATCCACACGGTTCAGACCCACTATGCGTATCAGGGCTACCGTATCTTAAACGGTATGAAGAAAAAAGAGGTTTTGAAGCCTATGCCGGAAAAGGATTTGGTCTACACCGGACATTATATCGACCATGAACTGGTAACCAATATCCCAGCAGATTGTGAATCAAGGAGAAAGAGAAAAGAAGAGAAAAAGCCGATGCGTTTTCTTTTGACTGTGGGAGGAGCGGGAGCACAAAAAGAAATCTTTGCAGAAATCATTCGCTACCTTCTTCCGGCTATCAGAGAAAAAAAGGCAGCACTTTATATCAATGTGGGAGATTACCGGAATGTGTGGGAAGAATTGGCGGGAGAGATAGCAGGCTTAAGAGGACTGGCAGAGGAACATTTGAATGATTGGAAAGAAACCAAAAGCTTTGCAGAAGGAGCTTTGAAAAAGGACATTAGCGGGATTCATGTTTTCTGGCATGAAAATATTTTTGAAGCAGTGTATTGTACGAATCTGTTGATGAGAAGTTGCGATGTGCTTGTGACAAAACCCAGCGAGCTGGCATTTTATCCGGTTCCAAAGCTGTTTATTCAGCGGGTTGGAGGACATGAGCAATGGGGAGCCATTCATTCCGCAGAGCTGGGAGAAGGAACCTTGGAATGTGAGGACATTCCACACACACTGCAAATGTTGAAACTTTTTATGGAGGATGAACACTATCTTACGGATATGTGTGACAATATTGTAGCTAATAAAGAGGCAGGTATCTATGACGGTGCTTATAAGGTGGTAGAGCTTGCCATGCAGAAGAAATAGTTCGGAAAGGGGTTTTTATGAAACTTACAGCAAAAGAAAAAGCATCTTACGGTCTGGGAGCAGTGGGAAAAGACATGGTATATATGCTCTCGGCAAGTTACATTTTATATTATTATCAGGATATTTTAGGGGTAAAGGCACTTGCCATGGGTGTCATATTGATGGCAGCCCGTGTGTTTGATGCCTTCAATGACCCAATCATGGGAATTTTGGTGGCAAAAACCAGAACCCGCTGGGGAAAATTCCGTCCATGGCTGTTTGTAGGAACCTTACTAAATGCTGTTATACTGGTACTGTTGTTTGCGGCACCGCCTGCCCTGAGTGGAAATGGTTTGATTGCCTATGCAGCAATTACCTATGTACTGTGGGGTGTCACTTACACCATGATGGATATTCCTTTCTGGTCCATGATTCCGGCATTTACAGAAGGCGGTAAGGAAAGAGAGGGATTGTCTACGCTAGCCCGTTCCTGTGCCGGTGTAGGTTCTGCGATTGTTACCATTATCACTATGAAATGTGTTTACTTTATGGGACAGGGAAATGAGCGGATAGGTTTTAAATGGTTCAGTCTGGTCATTGCCGTTATTTTTGTGATTGCCATTACAATTACCTGTCTGAGCATTAAGGAAAAATCCACAGTGGATGTGGAGGCACCTTCCGTAGGTCAGATGTTCCGTGCATTGTTCCAGAATGATCAGGCGGTAGCAGTAGTTATGATTATTGTACTTATAAACTGTTCCCTTTATATTACCTCCAATCTGGTTATTTACTTCTTTAAATATGATTTTGGTGGAAGCCAGTGGTATAATAGCTATACGTTATTCAATATTTTTGGGGGAGCAATGCAGATTCTGTCGATGATGATATTTTATCCGCTATTGCGTAAATTCATGGACAGCATCCGTATCTTCTATGTCAGCATTGTAATGGCAGTTATCGGATATGGCATTCTGCTGGGATTGATGGTTACAGGAGAAAAGAATATAATCCTTCTGTTTGTTCCGGGCTTTTTCATCTTTGCAGCATTCGGAATAGTGACTGTTTTGACAACCGTATTTTTGGCGAATACCGTAGATTATGGAGAAGTAAAAAACGGACGACGGGATGAAAGTGTGATTTTCTCCATGCAGACCTTTGTAGTAAAACTTGCCTCCGGTGTGGCAGCCATGGTAGCATCCGTTTGCCTTACCATATTCAATCTCAGTAATGATACCAGTCAAGCAGCAGAGGCGGCAGTTGCAGGAAGCTCTGTTATGGGACTTCGTTTAACCATGACCGTAATTCCGATTATCGGATTCTTAGTAGCAGTATTCCTCTTTCATAAAAAATATCTGCTGACAGAGAAAAAGATAGAAGAGATTAATGGAGAGTTGAAGAAGAGACACAGCATTCAGGAGTGAGGGGAAAATTATGATTTTAAGAGATAAGGAAAGTTTCCTATGTAGTACAAAACATACCTCTTATTGCTTTCGGGTTATGGAGACCGGGCATTTGGAGCATCTCTATTATGGAAGGAAAATCACAGCAAACACGCAGGAGGAACTGAGTGCCTGCGTGGAGCCTCATGTTTTTCCTTTGGGAAACAGCATTGCATATAATCAAAATCAGAAAAAATTTTCTCTGGAGGATGTCCGTCTGGAAATGTCCTCCTATGGAAAAGGGGATATCAGAGAGCCTTTGATAGAGGTGGTTCACAGCGATGGCAGCATAACCTCTGACTTTCTCTTTGAAAAGGCAGAAATCACAAAGGGAAAGGAAGAATTTGAAACCCTTCCCGGTTCCTATGGGACGGAGGATGAGGTAGAGCATCTTTTGGTGACCCTGCGAGATAAGCAGTATGACTTGAAACTGGAGCTTCATTATTACATTTACGAAGATTGTGATGTGATTACCCGATGTACCAAGCTGTATAATGAAGGGAAAGAGCCGGTGGAATTAAAACGTCTGATGAGTATGCAGCTAGACTTTGATACACCGGATTATGTCTTTACTACTTTTCATGGAGCATGGGCAAGGGAAATGGAGAAAACCAGTTGCCGGATGACCGGGGGAAAGCTGGTAAATTCCTCTTATACCGGAACCTCCTCCAGCCGTTCCAATCCCTTTGTTATGTTAGAAAAGGAAACAACCACGGAGGATTATGGGGACTGTTATGGATTTAATCTGATATATAGCGGAAATCATTATGAGGCAGTAGAGGTTCACAGTGGCGGAAAAACCAGAATTGTGTCGGGAATCAATCCTCAATCCTTTTCTTTTCGGATAGAACCGGGAGAGAGCTTTGAAGCTCCGGAGGCAGTCATGTCCTACTCTGAAAAAGGCTGTAATGGCATGAGCCGGAATATGCATCGGTTTGTCCGGGAGCATATCGTGCGGGGTGTCTGGAAGGAACGACTGCGTCCCGTTCTTTTAAATAGCTGGGAGGCATCTTATTTTGACATCAATGAAAAGAAACTGCTGTCTCTGGCTAAGGCGGGAAAAGATGCCGGAGTAGAGTTGTTTGTCATGGATGACGGCTGGTTTGGAAACAGAGAGGATGATACACAGTCTTTGGGAGATTGGGAAGAAAATCAAAAAAAACTGCCCCATGGTCTGTCCGGGTTGTGCCAAAAGATAAAAGCTCTGGGTTTGGATTTTGGAATCTGGGTAGAGCCGGAGATGGTGAATGTCAAAAGCAGGCTCTATGAAGAACATCCTCAATGGGTGATGCAGATTCCGGGAAAACCCCACTCCGAGGGCAGAAACCAGAGAATTTTGGATATGGGGCAGGTGGAGGTTCAGGACTATATCATTGAGACCATGAGCAGAGTATTTTCATCCGCAGATATTTCTTATGTAAAATGGGATATGAACCGTATTGTTTCGGATTATTATTCTATGGCACTTCCACCGGAGCGTCAGGGAGAGGTGGCACACCGGTATGTGATGGGACTGTACCGTTGTATGAAAACCTTAACCCAACGGTTTCCTGATATTCTGTTTGAAGGGTGTTCCGCAGGAGGAAATCGTTTTGACTTAGGAATCCTGTGCTATTTTCCGCAGATATGGGCCAGCGATAACACAGATGCCCTATGCCGTGTGGATATTCAAAACGGATACAGCTATGGGTATCCTATGTCGGTGGTATCAGCCCATGTGTCTGCATGTCCCAATCATCAGACCCTTCGGAATACCCCGCTGGAAACAAGATTCCATGTGGCATGTTTTGGTGTGCTGGGATATGAATGTAATTTTTCAGATATGAAAAAAGAAGAGTTGGAAGAAATCAAGGCACAGATTCAGCTCTATAAGGAGTGGAGGGAAGTCCTGCAAAAAGGCGAATTTTACCGGGGAAGAAACGGTAATGTCATAGAGTGGACCTGTGTATCACCGAATCGGAAGAAAGCTGTGGGCTTTCTGATGCAGAGGCTGACAAAAGCCAATGCCCAATGGGAATATTACAAACCAAAGGGATTGTGTGAGGAATACCGATACCATTTTTACAATCGAAAAGGAAAATATAATATCAAAGAATTTGGAGATTTAATCAATACCCAATCTCCGGTACACATTCGGCAGGATTCTCTGGCTCATAATCTGGTTGCGAAATTTGTAAAGCTGGAAGGCGAGACGGAAGATTGTTATGCTTACGGTGATACGCTGATGTATAGCGGTGTCCATTTGAAACCGGCATTTGGCGGTACCGGATATAACGAAGAGGTCCGGTATTTCCCGGATTTTGCATCCCGTATCTATTTCATGGAAGCTGAGTAATGAGAGCCCCTAAAAGGGGGTTCTTTTTTTGTCTTTTTTTCGTAGACTGATAAAAAAAGGAAGACAGAAAAATGTATAACGGAAAATTAGAGAATCTTTTGAATCTGGCGTTAAATGCCACGGAGGAGGAACGGGAAAAATCGGCAGAGTTGAATGTTGGATATCAGCAGGCCACCAATACATGGGAGCTGATTGTAAAATATAACGGAAATATACAGAGACTGGAGGAAATGGGCGACGGAATCACGGTGGAAGAGCTGACAAACGAATATGCCATTTTAAACGTGCCGGAACCACTGATTGATGCGGTGGCACAACAGGTTGAGGTGGAGTATGTGGAAAAACCGAAAAACCTTTTTTTCTCTCTGTTGGATGGGGTAAGAGAGTCCTGTATCCTTCCGGTACAGAGGGAGCCGCTGGCGTTGACCGGACGAGGGGTGATTACCGCGGTAATCGATTCAGGAATTGACTATTTTCATAGGGACTTCAGAAACCGCGACGGCAGCACACGGATTCTGGATATCTGGGATCAAACGCTGACAGCCGGAGAGGGAGAACGAATCCCGGAGGGATTTCGCAGAGGCGTGGAGTACACGAGAGAGGAAATAAACCGGGCGTTAGATGCCGGAAGCAGGGAGGAGGGATTAAGGATTGTCAGAAGCCGGGACACCAGTGGTCACGGGACCCATGTAGCAGGAATTGCGGCAGGAAATGGAAACGAATCTAACGGCAGATATCAGGGGGTTGCACCGGAAAGTGACCTTTTAATTGTAAAACTGGGTTATCCGGGGGAGCGTTCCTTTCCACGGACCACGGAGCTGATGACGGCACTGGACTATGTGCTGCGAAAATCCATTTCCTATGGAAAACCGGTAGCTGTCAACATCAGTATCGGAAATACTTACGGTGCCCACAGCGGAACAGCATTATTGGAAACCTTTATGAGTGATATTTCCAATTATGGAAAAAGTGTTATCTGTGTGGGAAGCGGAAACGAAGGTGCGGCACGTGGACACACCCGGGGAAGTCTGGTAGTGGGTATGCGAAAAGAGGTGGAGTTGGCGGTGGCACCTTATGAAACTACCCTCAGTCTGCAAATCTGGAAAAGCTATGTGGATGACTTTGATATTGCACTGATTTCACCGTCAGGCAAACGAGTGGGTCCGTTGCAAAAGATTTTGGGAACACAGCGTTTTACGCTGGATGATACGGAGATATTACTCTATTACGGAGAACCTAGTCCTTACAGCGAATTTCAGGAAATCTATATTACCTTTCTTCCGGTTAGGACTTATATCAACAGCGGTGTCTGGCGGGTAGAACTGTTTCCACGGAGGATTGTGTTAGGGATTTATAATATGTGGCTGCCAAGCGAGACAATTCTGAGTGTGGGAACGGGTTTTCTCTATCCCACGGAGGAGACCACCCTTACCATTCCGTCCACCGCAGCACGGGTCATTACGGTGGGAGCATATGATGCAAGATTAAAACAGCTGGCTGATTTTTCGGGACGGGGATTTACCCGGCAGACCAATCAGATAAAGCCGGATATTGCTGCTCCCGGTGTGGATATCACTTCCTGTGCGGTGGGAGGTGGTTATGTGACTGCCTCGGGAACCTCCATGGCAACGCCTTTTGTGACGGGAAGTGCGGCACTTTTGATGGAATGGGGAATTGTCAATGGAAATGATTTGTTCCTTTACGGAGAGAAAGTAAAGGCATACCTGATGCACGGTGCCGGGCATATTGCAGCGGTCCAGGAGTATCCAAATCCAGAACTGGGCTGGGGAACACTTTGCGTGAGGGATAGCTTGCCGGTGTGAAAATGTTATTATCAAAAAATGTGGCATAATAAATTAGAGAATGCTATACTAATAGCAGAAAATCAAATTATAAAATGAATTTGAAAGAGAGGTGCTGTATGGATAACGACAAGATAAAAGAAGTTGTAACTTTGTTTGTGGAAGAAGCGAAAAAAGTATACGGAGTAAAGTTACATGATGTTATTTTATATGGCTCTTGTGCCAGAGGGGATTTTTCGCAGGATAGCGATATTGATATTCTGGTTTTGTTAGATGTTCCTCGAGACTTAATCAGTCAGGAGCAGAAGAAAATATTTTCTGTTTCTGATAAGCTTGATTTAGAATATGACGTGGTATTAACTCCAATATTTCAAAGTTATCAGGTGTATCAGCAATATTTAAATGTATCTCGTTTTTATCAAAATGTAGAGAAAGAGGGTGTTAGGATTGCCTGAGAATTTTGATATGCAGAGAGATTACGCAACATATCGTTTAGAAAGAGCCAGAGAGGATTTAAAGGCTGCTCGCCTTTTGTTTCAAAATGACAATTATCGAGTTGCCAATAATCGTGCATATTATGCTATGTTTCATTCTATGAGAGCAGTGCTTGTATTTGATAATTTTGATTCCAGTAAACATAGCGGGGTCATAGCAGAATTTAGAAGAAAATATATTAAAGAAGGAATATTTTCCAAAGAAATGTCTCAGATGATAGGTTCTGCGTTTATTATCAGAAATGCTTCGGATTATGATGATATGTTTGTGGCCAGTAAAAATGATACACAGGAACAAATAGAGAATGCTGAGTATGTGTTGAACAAAGTAGAGGAATACATTGCTAACATCAAAGAAGAAAAATTTTCATAACTGCTAGATGAATAAGAAGAACAACTGTCACTCGAATGAGTGGCAGTTTTTTCTTCCATTTCTGGTACTTTCTGGGTTTTACAATTTTTTCACAAGACTTTTACATTATCATGATAGCATGGAGCGAAAAATCTTTCTACAATGGGAGCAGAAACAGAAAGAGGAAAGGAGAAAGCTACATGCCATCTACATATGCACATTACAGGATGGGGCAGGAGGTAAAGGAAAAATTACGGGGAGAAGAACGGAGGATAATAGCCGCACATTCGGAACTGTATCTGATTGGGCTTCATGGACCGGACATTTTTTTCTACTATAAACCCTTAAGAATCCATCCGGTAAACCAAATCGGATATGGAACCCACGGCAGAGCCGGGGCAGAATTTTTTGAGAGAGCGGCACAGGTAATCGAAAAACACAAGGATACAGAGGAGCGAGAAGCATATCTTGCATATGTTTACGGAGTAATTTGTCACTTTGCATTGGATGTTACCTGTCACGGATACATAGACCGCAGGATAGAGGAAAGCGGTATTACCCATACGGAGATTGAGGTGGAGTTTGACCGGGAGCTGATGTTGATGGATGGATTAGATCCGCTGCGGCAGGAGTTGACCGGACATATCGTACCATCTTTGGAAAATGCAAAAGTCATAAAGGAATTTTACCCGGCGGCTACGGTGGAGCAAGTGCAGGAATCCTTGGAGAGTATGATTTTTCACAACCACTTGTTAATTACACCTTCAAAGGGAAAACGCTGGCTTGTTTGTGCGTTGTTAAAAGCTACGGGGAATTATAAAGAGATGCATGGACTGATGGTAAATTATGAGAAAAACCCAGACTGTGAAATGAGTACGAAGAATCTGTCGGGGCTGTATCAGAATGCAAAGGAACTGGCAATCCGACTGATTTTGGAGTATGGAGATTATTTGGAAAACAAGAAACCTTTAGATGAGATATACCGGTATACCTTTGGAACAAAGGAGCCGGAGAAAGAGGAAAAAGCAGGATGAAATTTAAATTGACGAAAAGTGAAAAAAACTGGATTTTATATGATGTGGGAAATTCGGCGTTTGTATTGCTGATATCCACAATCATGCCGATTTATTTTAACTATCTGGCAGGCAATGCGGGACTGTCCTCCGTGGAGTATTTGGCTTACTGGGGATATGCGGCCTCTGCGGCAACCCTGATTATGCTTCTTCTGGGACCGGTATTCGGAACGCTGGCAGATACAAAGGGTTACAAAAAGCCGATTTTTACCACCTTTATCGTGGTGGGAGCCATAGGCTGTATCAGTCTGGGACTGGCAAAACAATGGGTGCTGTTTCTGGTAATTTTTGTTATTGCCAAAGTGGGCTTTTCCGGCAGCTTGATTTTTTACGATTCCATGCTGTCCGATGTAACAACAGAAGAGAGGATGGATGATGTGTCCTCCCAAGGCTTTGCGTGGGGGTACATAGGAAGCTGTATTCCTTTTGTCATATGTCTGGGATTGGTTCTGGGGGCAGAGAGTATCGGTCTGTCCATGGAGAGTGCCATGGCAATTGCCTTTGGAATCATTGCGGCATGGTGGCTGGTGTTTTCTATGCCGTTGATAAAAAACTATCAGCAAAAATATTATGTGGAGAAAAGAAAACATGCTGTGGCAGACAGCTTCAAACGTTTGGGAGAGACCTTTAAAAGTATCAGGAAAGAAAAGAAAATCTTCCTGTTTCTGCTGGCATTTTTCTTCTACATTGACGGAGTGTATACCATTATCGATATGGCAACAGCCTATGGCTCCGCTTTGGGATTGGACAGTACCGGTCTGTTGCTGGCATTGCTGGTAACTCAGATAGTGGCGTTCCCTTTTGCGATTCTGTTTGGGAGATTGGCACAGAAATATGAAACAGCCAAGCTGATAATGCTCTGTATTTTTGCCTATCTGGGAATTGCAGTTTACGCAGTCTTTTTAAAGACACAGTTTCAGTTCTGGATACTGGCAATCTTCGTAGGAATGTTTCAGGGAGGAATACAGGCATTGTCCCGCTCCTACTTTACCAAAATTATTCCGGCAGAGCAGTCGGGAGAATATTTTGGCTTGATGGACATCTGCGGAAAGGGAGCTTCCTTTATGGGAACTGCCATTGTCAGCGGAGTATCCCAGTTAACCGGAGATATTAATAAAGGTGTGGGGATGATTGCAGTACTTTTTGTCATAGGGGCAATATGCTTTCGTATGGCAGTCAAAGAGGGGAACCCGGAGGAAGGAAACACTCCGGCTTCTG